>CEAB01001207.1_pt1 | contig 13059 bp, 8 predicted proteins | sample 557651 | NCBI WGS metagenome assembly CEAB01 (sample SAMEA3182046, study PRJEB8094) | gut metagenome | biome: human; feature: gut; material: Stool; isolation source: human stools | place: Canada | collected 2011-11-15
CTTGAGGGGAAGGTGGGTCGGAGCGAAGCGGAGAGCCGGATGAGGTGTTTATATTCCTTACAAAAAAGACTTTAATTCACCTCATCAGTCAGGCTGCGCCTGACAGCTTCCCCTCAAGCCACTCGCCGTGGAGGCAATGGCGCTACGGACATCGTCACAAACTTTTACTGCGGTGTCACGGTGACGAACTGCCGACAAAGACCGCACCCATGGGAAGCTAAAGCTTTGCGGTTTCGTCGGCAGTTTTGTAACCGTGCTGACGCAATATGCGTATCGGTAAAACAAGAAGGCGCATCGGCTCAACGCCAGTTGCCCCCACGGCAGTGGTTGACAAATTAACGACGATGTTGTATATTAACTGTGCTACTACTATACACACAGTTGGAGAACTCATATGAACAAGCTCAAAAAACTGATCGAGGACAACTTTCCGGCGTACTCATACGCGGTGCTGCCGGTGGTGCTGCTGACGCACGCGCTGGTCTGGGGCGTAACGAAAACGATCACGAAAAACCTGCCCGCGACCGACGTCACGCTGCCTGTTGACGCCATGATCCCGCTCAGACCGGAGTGGGTCGTCATCTACGTCCTGACCTTCGTGTTCTGGGCCGCGGGACTTGTCGTCGTCATGCGCCAGCGCGAGGAGCTTTGCCATAAAATGGCCGCCGGCATCCTCATAGCCGAGGTCATCTGCTGCTTTTTCTTCATCGCACTGCCGAGCTGCGTCGTGCGCCCCGAAATAAACGTCGCGGGCCCGTTTTCGTGGGCGCTGTCGATCATCTACACGACCGATACCCCGACAAACTGCTTCCCCTCAATGCACTGTTTGTTCGCATACATGGTCTTCCGCCAGTCGCTCAAGAGCGAGGTCGGCCCAGGCTGGCGCATCTTCTCCGGCGTCTTTGCCGCGCTCGTGTGCCTTTCGACGCTTTTCGTCAAGCAGCACGTCGTCGTTGACGTCATCTCCGGCATTTTCTTCGGCGAGGTCGCGTATCTGATGGGTATGCTCCTGCCGCTTTGGAAAATTTTTAATAAAATCAATAAAATAACGCTTGCAAAATGCTTCCCGATGTGATTTAATCTATATAAACGCGAGGTAAAAGTATAATTTCGAACACATTCGACCTGTTTTGATGGGCAGAAAAATTTAACAGGAGGGAACTTTATGGCAAGCACGAGACGAGTTGGAACGATTTTGACCGCGATTTTGGCGGCGGCGCTGCTTTTCACATTCCTCGCAGTGCCCGCGGCAAGGGCGGATGCGGCTTCCTCCGGAGTCGCGCAGGCAGTTACAAGGACGCACGAGACGGTTTCGGCAAGGCTCGGCGACGATATGTCGGCAATGTGCAAAAAGCTCGGCGAGATAAAGGACGCGCTCATGCAAAAGCACGAGCAGGGCAAGGAGCAGCACGAGCAGCTTCAGAGCTACGGCAAAGACGTCGCGCAGGACGTGACGGCGGCGACGGATGAATTTGTTGCAATGCTCGAGGGCATAGGCGACAGCTTCGACAACGGAGACCTTGAGGGCATGAAAAACACGCCCAAAACCTTCGTTGACGGTCTCGGCACCTATCTCGGCGCGATCAAAGACGCGGTAAAGCCCTGATATGACCACTGAAAAAGCACCCCTGTGGGGGTGCTTTTTTGATGCATATAAATATAAAAACCGCACCCGGCAGGGTGCGGTTTATATCTTCATCTTCTCTATCAGGTGAAGCTGGAGATCATGCTGATGGGCCAAGTCAGAACGTCGCCCACGAGGCGGAGCTTGCTCTGCACGAACAGGCGGGTATCCTCATCGGTGACCTTGTCCTTGACCTTCTCGATAACGTCCTTGGGCTTGATCTCAAGGAGCTTACCCGCAACGCCGAGAACCTTGCCCGCGTCGAGGTACTTGACAGTCTCAACGAGGTTGTCCTTCGCAGCCTCGAAGTCAAAGTTGGCTATTGCCTTGATGCACATTTTGTTTTCCTCCCATTTTATTCTTTGTTGTTCAGATGCAGTAACTATACCACATAAAGCTACATTTTGTAAACACTATTCTTCCTTATAGAGCGTAAATCATTTTACCACAGCACGGTCAATATGTCAAAAAGAAAAAAGGTAATCGACTTTTTTATGGCAAAAATGAACGAATGAGTGCCCGTTTGCCGCCTTTCTCGCGGTTGGCGGCGCTCAGAAGTGCGCGCACCTGAGCTTCGCTGACGGCTCCGGTGAAGCGGGCAAGCCCGCGATAGGGCAGGTTCATGGCAAAAACGGTGTTGTTTGCACCCTCGCGGTTTCCGGTCACGCGGAAAAATCCGTAGACAAGGCGCAGCAGGCGATACAGCAGCCTGCCGATGCCGGGGCGGTATTTCCCCTGCACGAGGGCGGAGTTAAACTCCAGGGGCGCGTTCCTGTCCCACAAATGCGGCGGCAGCTCACGCCCGAGAAGCGCGGAGAACGCGGCGTCGGAAACGCACTGAACGTCGGCGCTGCGGTAGGGCGCAAAAATCTCATCGGCATAGGGGTCGGGGGCTGCGTCGCCCTGCTTTTCGATGCTCCCTGCAAGGCGAATATCGCGCGAGGACGCGCCGACGAGCACGCCGTATTCCCCTCCCGCGCAGACCCAGCGGTCGAGGCTCACGTTCCAATAGCAAAACGCGCGCTCGGGCAGAGCGACGCTCACGCGCTTCTCCTGACCCGGAGAAAGCTCAACGCGCACAAAGCCGCGCAGCTCCTTTTCGGGGCAGAAAACGCCCGTTTTCGGTGCGCTGACATAGACCTGCGCGACCTCGGCAGCCGAAACGCCGCCGACATTTTTTATGTTAAAGCTCACCTCGCCGCCGCGAATTTCAAGCTCCGAATACTCAAACTCCGAGTAGCTCAGACCGAAGCCGAAGGGGTATTTGACGTCTTTTTTCGCGCTGTCATAATACCGATAGCCGACGAAGATGCTCTCGCGGTATTCGCTCGTGCTCTCGGGTCCCGGATAGTAGTCACGGCAGGGCGTGTCGGACAGGCGGTGCGGCATCGTTTCGGCGAGCTTGCCCGATGGAGAAACGCGCCCGCTCACGAGCCTTGCTATCGCCGCCGCGCCCGCCTGACCGCCGAGATAGCCGTGCAGAAGCGCCTTCGCGTCCGCGTCCCAGTCCGTTTCGACGGGGCTGCCGCAGGATAAAATGACGGCGATATTTTCGTTCGCTTTCCTGACGCTGCGCAGAAGCTCAAGCTGATTTTCCGGCAGGCGCATATGCTGCCTGTCCACGCCCTCGGCCTCGCTGCCCTCGTCAAGACCCAGCCAGAGCAGCACGACGTCGGCTTTCCTTGCAAGCGCAGCGGCACGCGAGGCAAGCCGTGCGCTCCTGCCTCCGCCGCGCTTAAAGCCGCGCTCATAGCCGATGACATTTATGCCCTCCGCCCTGAGCTCGTCAAGACCGCTCGGCAGCCTTGTCGGCTCGATATGCGAGCTGCCCGCGCCCTGATACCGCGGCACGGCGGCAAAATCTCCGATGACCGCGACCCGCGCGCCCTTTTTGAGCGGCAGCAGCCCTCCCTCGTTTTTTAAAAGCACGGCACTTTCCGCGGCAAGACGCGCGGCAAACTCGTGATGCTCGTCAAAGCTGACCTCCGAGGCGTTTTCGAACGCGCTCTCGCCGTCAAAAACGAGGCGCAAAACGCTGTCGACGCGCTCGTTTAAAAGCGCCTCGTCAAGCTCTCCCGCTCTCACGGCGCGCACTATCTGCCTGTCGGTCTCGCCGCCCGTGCCGGGCATTTCCAGTGCGTTTCCCGCAATAAGCCCGCGCACACGGTCGTTATCGCCGCCCCAGTCGGTGACGATGAGCCCGTCATAGCCCCAATCGCGCACGAGGACATCCCGCAGCAGATGGGTGTTTTCGTTTGTGTATTGACCGTTGAGCTTATTGTACGAAGTCATGAGGCACTTGACCCCGCCCTCCTTCACGGCGATCTCAAACGCCGGCAGGTATATTTCCCGCAGTGCACGCTCGTCAACGACGGAGTCGCTCGTCATGCGCAGGGTCTCCTGCGAGTTTGCCGCGAAGTGCTTGACGCAGGCGGCGACGCCCTGCGACTGTATGCCGCGGATGAGTGCGGCGGCGCATTTTCCCGCAAGCAGGGGGTCCTCGGAGTAATACTCGAAGTTGCGCCCGCAAAGGGGACTGCGCTTTATGTTGACGCCCGGTCCGAGCACGACCGACACTCTCTGTGCGCGAGCCTCCGCGCCGAGCCTGCGCCCCATCTGCTCTATGAGCTCCTCGTCCCAGCTGTTGGCCGCGCACGAGGCCGTCGGAAAGCAGGTCGCAGGGTAGGCGGCGTTAAGACCGAGGTGGTCTGCCTTGCCTATCTGCTTGCGCAGTCCGTGCGGACCGTCGGTGAGCATCATGGCGGCAATGCCGAGCCTTTCGACCGCCTTGGTGTGCCAGAAGTCCGCGCCCGACATGAGCGAGGCCTTCTCCTCAAGCGTCATTTTCGATATGAGCCGTGCGTATTTCATGCTTCTGCCCTCCCGCAAAATTTGTCGAATAGTCTTAATTTTATTATAATGAATTTCGCGGGCTTTTCAAGCCTCACGCGAGGGGCGATTTACTGTTGCTCTGCGGCGGCATATTTGATAAAATATAGAAAACGAAAAATCATTATTTTTTATCCGAGGTGGAAAAATGCTCAGGATATTTTACGGCACGGCGGGCACCGGCAAAAGCTCCGCCGCAATGGAGGAGATCAAAAACGGCGCGGGCACGGGCGAGAGATACATCATGCTTGTTCCGGAGCAGTACAGCCACGAGGCAGAGCGCGAGCTGAGCGAAAGATGCGGCGACGGGCTCTCGCTTTACGCGGAGGTGCTGTCGTTCACGGGACTTGCGCGCGCAGTTTCAAACGAGCTGGGCGGCGGCGCGATCAATTATCTCAACAAAAGCGGGCGGCTTCTGTGCATGGCGCTCGCGGCCGACGGCTTGTATTCGCGGCTGAAGGTCTACGGCGCGGCGCGGCACCGTGCGCAGGTGCAGTCGATGCTTCTGAGCGCCGTTTCAGAGCTCAAGACCTCGTGCATAAGCTCGCAGCAGCTTGCCGAGGCGGTGGAGAGCTGCGAGGGCGCCCTGGGCGATAAGCTGCACGACCTGAGCCTCGTTCTGGAGGCATATGACGCGGTCATCGCAAACGGCAGCGCAGACCCCAACGACCGTCTCGGCGCTCTCGCGCAGAAGCTCGCCGACTCGTCCTTCTGCGAAAAGACGCATATTTACGCCGACGGCTTCACCGACTTTACCGCGCAGGAGCGCTCCGTATTGGAGGCGCTGCTTCTCAAGGGCGTGCAGCTTACCGTCTGCCTCGGCTGCGATGAGCTCGGCGGCGGCAGCGAGGTGTTCGAGCTCGGCAGGATAACGGCGCGTCGGCTCACGGCGTTTGCGCGCGAGCACGGCATACTCTGCGAGACGAACAAATTCGAGTCCGACAGCGGCAAGGCGGAGCCGTTGCGGTTTTTTGCCGAAAACATGTTCGGCTACGGCAAGCTCACTTACCCCGAAAAGACCGGCTGCATCAAAATCCTCCGCGCCTCCGACAGGAGCGCCGAGTGCGAGCTTGCCGCGGCGGAGACCGCGCGGCTCGTGCGCGAGACCGGATGCAGGCGGCGCGACGTTGCGATCGCGGCAGGCGGCTTCGACGATTATCGTCTCGGCCTTGAGGCGGCGTTTGCGCGATACGGTCTGCCGCTTTACACCGCGCGCAAGGCGGATATGCGCTCAAAGCCCATCCCCGCTCTCATAAGCGCGGCATACGAGATCGTGCTCGGCGGCTGGGAAACGGACGATATCATGGACTACCTGCGCACGGGGCTTGCGGGGCTAAATACCGACGAGTGCGACGAGCTGGAAAACTATGTTTTCCTCTGGCAGCTCCACGGCGGCGCATGGCTGCGCAGCGAGCCGTGGCATATGCACCCCGAGGGCTACGGCGCGGAATACACCGACAAGACCGAGGAGACGCTTTCCCGGATAAACGCCCTGCGCGAGAGGGCTGCCGAGCCGCTGCGGCGCTTTGCACGCGGCTGCGCGGACGCTGCCACCGCAAGGGGGCAGGCCGAAGCGCTCGCGCTGCTGTTTTCCGATCTCAAGCTTGCCGAAAGGCTCGGCGAGAAGGCGCGGGAGCTCACGGACTCGGGGCGCGGCGCGGCGGCGCAGGAATATGCGCAGCTTTGGGACCTGACCGTTGACACGCTTGAGCAGTGCGCCGCCATACTCGGCGACGCGCAGGCCGACGCCGAGTATTTCGGCAGGCTCTTCACTCTCATGCTCTCACGCGCCGACATCGGCACCATCCCCGCCTCGCTCGACTGCGTAACGGCGGGCGAGCCCGACCGCATGAGAAAGCGCCACATAAAGCACCTCATCGTCCTCGGCGCAACCGACGAGCGCCTGCCCGCGGCGGCGCAGGACACGGGCGTATTTTCCTCGGACGAGCGCTCCCGGCTTTTTGAAATGGACATCGACCTCGGCGGCTCCGGCGACGGCGAGCTGTGGCGCGCGTTTGCAAACGCGTACAACTGCCTGACCCTGCCCTCGGACACGCTCACGCTCATATACCCCGCCCGCGACACGAACGGCGCCGAGCAGCGCCCCTCGTTTATAGTCAACCGCGCAAAGGCTCTGTTTTCGCTCGAAACGCAGGAGCCGGGGCTTGACCGCGCGCGGCTCAACTCCCCGGGCGCTGCGCTGGAGCTTGCGGCAAATTCTCTCGGCGGCGGCGGAGTTTACGCCTCAAGCGCCGCGGAGTTTTTCCGCCGTCACGAGCCGGAAAGGCTCTCCGCTCTCGAGCGCTCCGCAAAGCTCAGCCGCGGCAGCCTCTCACGCGCCTCCGTCAAGGCGCTTTACGGCGATAAGCTCTATCTGTCCGCATCGAGGATAGACCGCTTTGCGTCCTGCCGCTTTTCATACTTCATGCAGTACGCGCTCCGCGCAAAGCCACGCACCCCCGCGCAATTCACGGCGCCCGAAATAGGCTCCTTTGTCCACAAGATGCTTGAGCAGGTCTGCGCCGAGGTGCACGCTCTCGGCGGCTTCGGCAGCGTGGACGATAAGCAGATACTCTCCCTCGCGGATAAGTTCACGCAGGAGTTTATCCGCACCCAGCTCAACGATTTCCGCGAAAAAAGCGAGCGCTTCAAGCACCTTTTCAAAAGGCTGCGCAGCGACCTGCACGATATACTTCTCGACCTTGCCGCGGAGATGAGAAGCAGCGATTTTGAGCCGCTTTCCTTTGAGCTTGACTTCTCAAAAACGCCCGAGCTGCCGCCGCTCAGGCTCGGCGACGGCGAGGACAGTTTGTCGCTGACGGGCGTTGCCGACAGAGTTGACGGCTGGCTGCACGAGGGCAAGCTCTACCTGCGCGTTATCGACTACAAAACCGGCGACAAGACCTTCGATATATCGGACGTGCTTTACGGCAGGAACCTGCAAATGCTGCTGTATTTATTCTCGCTTGCGGAAAACGGCGGCAAGCTCTACGGGCACGAGATCGTGCCGGCGGGCGTTATGTACGTGCCCGCAAGATCACCGGAGATCAAAGCGGACGCTCCGATCGGCGATGCCGAGTTTGCCAAAAAGCGCAGCAGCGAGCTGCGCCGCAAGGGGCTTGTTTTGGATGACCCCGACGTGCTCTACGCGATGGAGCACTCGGATAAGCCCGTGTTTCTCCCCGTCAGCTCACGCAGCAAGAGCGCTCTCGTTTCCGCGGAGCGGCTGGGCATACTCGCAAAGCACATCGACAAGACCCTGTGCGAGATGGCGGCGGAGCTTCGCGCGGGCAGCATTGCTGCCGATCCCTATTACGCCAAGCAGGAGGACACCGCCTGCAAAAACTGCGAATATTTTGACGCCTGCCGCTTTGCCGACGGCGAAAACGGCGAGGCGATGCGCCCGACGCCGCACCTTGAGGCGACAAGGGTATGGAACATTTTAGAGGGGGTTGAGGAAAATGGCTGATTTTGCACCGACACCGAGCCAGCAGGCCGCGATAGACGCGCGCGGAAGAGCCGTGCTCGTATCCGCAGCGGCGGGCAGCGGCAAGACGCGAGTGCTCACCGAGCGCCTTGTCGAGCGCATAGGCGAGGGCGAGGACGTCGATCGTTTCCTCATCATCACCTTCACCAAGGCCGCCGCAGCCGAGCTGCGCGGCAGAATAGTTCAGGAAATCTCCGAGCGGCTCGCGCAGAACCCCGACGACCGCCATCTGAGGCGGCAGAGCGCCCTCGTTTCCAAGGCGCAGATCGGCACCATCGACAGCTTTTGTCAGACCTTCCTGCGCGAAAACTGCCACGCGGCGCAGCTCTCGCCGGAGTTTGCGGTCATCGAGGAGGACAGAGCCGACGCACTCAAGGCGCGGGTCATCGAGCGCGTTCTCGACGAGGGCTACGAAAAAGGCGACGAGGGCTTTCTCGCCCTTGCCGACACCGTGGGCGCAGGGCGCGACGATAAAAAGCTCGCCCGGACCGTGCTCGATGTTTTCCGTCAGACGCAGAGCCATGCGCGGCCGGAAAAGTGGCTGCGCGAGCAGCTTGACATACTGGAAAACCTGCCCGACGACTTCGGCGCCACTCCTTGGGGTGCGCTGGTGCTCGAAAATGCGCGTGCGGCGGCGGAGTACTGGGCAAGGTGCTTTGACGAATTGGTGCGTGAATCGCAGGCCGATCCCGAGGTCGCGGTCAAGCGCGGCGAGGATATAGCGGAGTCCGCGCTCGCAATGCGCGATCTTGCCCGCGCCGCCGAACAGGGCTGGGACGCGGCGCTGCGAGCCGCAGACATTCCCTTCGCCAGCGCAAGGAGGCTGTCCGGCAGCGCCGACAAGGAGCTTGCAGATCGCCTTCAGGCGGTGCGCAAGCGCGGAAAAACAGCGATGGAAAAGCTTAAAAGCAGCTTCTCCGGCAGCAGCGCGGAGCTCCTTGCGCAGCTTCGTGAAACGGCACCGCCGACAAGGGCGCTCGTCGAGCTGACGCTGCGCTTTGCAAAGGCGTACAGCGCCGAGAAGCGCCGAAGGGCCGAGGTCGATTTTGCCGATCTTGAGCACATGGCGGCGCAGCTTCTCACGAACGAGGACGGCTCACCGACGCCCCTCGCGCGCGAGACCTCGAAGCGCTTCTGCGAGATAATGGTCGATGAATATCAGGACGTCAACCGCGTTCAGGACGACATTTTCCGCGCCCTTTCCGACAACGGGAATAACCTGTTCATGGTCGGCGACGTGAAGCAGTCGATCTACCGCTTCCGCCTTGCAGACCCCCTCATTTTTACCGAGAAATACGACAGCTTCGCCGCCTTGGGCGAGGCGGGCGACGGCGAGAGTGTGAAGATAATGCTTCAGGATAACTTCCGCTCGAGCAGCGAGGTCATCGACGGGATAAACAGCGTTTTCACCACCTGTATGTCAAAGCGGCTGGGCGACGTCGAATACGATGCCGACGCAAGGCTCAACTGCGGCAGCAAAAGGCCCGTCTCCGCACCCGCGGGCGTTAAGCCCGAGCTCATTATCATAAACAGCCTCGGCGACGAGGACGACCTGCGCAGCAAGGCCGAAAAGGAGGCCTGCTTCGTTGCCGACAAGATAGAGGAGCTTCTCTCCTCCGGCATCAAGATCGGCGAGCGCGACCTTCGTGCGGGCGATATCGCGCTTCTCATGCGCTCGGCAAACGCCGTGGGCGACGTGTATCGGCGCGAGCTCGTTTCGCGCGGTATCCCCGTCGCGGCGGGTCAGGGCGGCAGCTTCTGGCACGCGCAGGAGATAGCCTTCGTGACGAGCCTGCTCGCGGTCATCGACAATCCTCATCAGGACGTCGCGCTCATCGCGGTGCTGCGCTCGGCGGCCTTCGGCTTCACGCCCGACGAGCTCAGCGAAATTCGGGTTTTCGACAAAAAATGCGATTTTTACACGGCGCTTGAGCTTTCTTCGACAGAAAACGACAAAGCCCGTGCATTTCTCGACACGCTTCGAGAGCTGCGCAGCCGCGCCTCCGACACGGAGCTGAGCGAATTCATCTGCCATCTCTACGAGCGGCTCGACCTCATGGCGCTGGGCGCGGCGATGACCGATCCGCAGCAGCGCACCCGCAACCTGAGCACCGTCATCGAGCTTGCAAAGCGCTTCGAGGCAGGCTCCGTGCGCGGTCTGCGCAGATTCAACGACTGGCTGCAAAAGCTCTCCGAGCGCGGCGGCGATATGGGCACGGTGTCCGATGCGGACGCAGTGCAGATAATGACCATCCACAAGTCCAAGGGGCTTGAATTCCCCGTCGTGTTCCTGTGCGACGCGGCAAAGCAGTTTAACGAAATTGACCAGCGCAAGCCCGTTTTGGTCCACCCGCAGCTCGGTCTGGGCATGAAGGTCTACTCCCACGGCGGCAAGGTCATCCGGCCGAGCATACAGCAGCAGGCGATAAAGGTCGCGGCGCGGCGCGAAATGCTCTCGGAGGAGATGCGGCTTTTATACGTCGCCCTCACCCGCGCAAGAGAGCGGCTTATAATAACGGCGGTCATGAAGGAGCCGGGCGGCAAGCTTGAAAAAATGCGCCAAAATCTCACGACGCCCATGGAACCGGAGGAGCTTTTGGCGTCAAAATGCATGGCGGAATGGCTCATGTATGCCGCGCTTGCGGATAATGGCAGGACGCTCGAATACCGCGTCATGGAAAGCACGGAGGACGGGCAGGAGACCGTCTCCCCCGCGCCCGTGCGCGAGAGTGCCGAGCCCGACGCGGAGCTCGTGCGCATCCTTGAGGAGAACGCGGCGTTTAAATATCCGCACGAGGCCTCGCGCGGGCTGCCCTCGAAGGTCACGGCAACGGAGCTCAAGCGCCTTGAGGAGCCCGACCCCGAGGCCGCGCAGCTATCCCCCGCGGCGGCGCCGAGCTTCCGCAAGCCGGAGCTGGGCGCGGAGAAAACGCTCACTCCCGCTCAGCGCGGCACGGCGACCCACGTTCTGCTGCAATATATCGACTACGAAAAGACCGGCTCCGAGGAGGAGATACGCGCAGAGCTCGAGCGCCTGCGAAAAGCCGAATTTCTCAGCGAGGCACAGGCGCAGGCGGTGGACGTCGAGTGCGTGCGCAAGCTGTTTGCCTCCCCGCTCGGACGGCGCATACTCTCTGCCGACAAGCGGCGGCGCGAGTTTAAATTCTCGCTGCTGTGCCCCGCGGAAAAATTCTTCCCCGACGGCGAGGGCGAGAGCGTGCTGCTTCAGGGCGTTATCGACTGCATGATAACGGAGCGCGGCGAGATTACCGTCATCGACTACAAGACCGACCGCGTCCGCGGCGAGGCGCTTCGGGAGCGCGCACGCAGCTATGAAAAGCAGCTCGGCGCCTATGCCTACGCGGTCGAGCGCATGACGGGGCTGCCCGTGCGCGAGTGCGTTTTGTATTTCCTGCACGCGGGCGTGGAAATAAAGCTGCCCCGCAGCGCGGATTAAGCGAAAAAACACTTGCAATTCATAAGGGTGTATGTTACAATTCACTTTGCGTCTTGTAACCACCGTTTAAGGTGCTCAAGACAGCCTAAGACGAGGAGATAATGAACATGAAGGCAGGAATCCATCCTAACTATCAGCCCACCGTTATAAAGTGCGCTTGCGGCGCAACCATCGAGACCGGCTCGACCCGTCCCAACATCACCGTCGAGATCTGCTCGAAGTGCCACCCCTTCTACACCGGCAAGCAGAAGCTGGTCGATACCAGCGGCCGCGTTGATAAGTTCAACAAGAAGTACGGCATTAAGTAATTTAAAAAGGTTTAAGACCGCACCCTCGGGTGCGGTCTTTTTCCGTATATGCGGCTTTTTTACGCCGTGAGTATTTTTATGAGGCTGTACAGCAGCCTTATGCCGCAGAGCACGATGACGGCTCCGCAGGCGCGTCCGATCCATGTCAGAACGCGGTCATTCAGCCTGCCGCAGCTAAAAGCCGCGCGCAGCCAAGTCCCTTACTATGTCCTTATAAACCTCGCAAATATCCGCAACGCCCTGCCCCGTGCCTTTTGACGACAGCGCAGCGCGCCTGAAATCAATTTCGTCGTAGTGCGAAACGCCCCTGCCCGTTCTCCCGGTCAGCAGCGTGAAGCGCTCGCCCCAGCGCGCGGATCCGACGCTCACAAGGCCGTCGTTGTCGCCCTCGATCAGCTTGACGATGAGATTTGCGGTCGAAAGATTTATGTCCGAAAGCGGAGTGCGCATGACCCCCGCGAAGCTCTGATAAAACACCCCCGGCACGTCGGGATTTTGCCTGTTGAAGTTTTCCGCGTACTGTGTGGAGAAGTCGCGGCAGACAGCGTAGAAATCGGGCTTCGTGTCGCCGATGAGCCCGATCCAGTTGTCAACGGCAAAGGCGGCGATGTTAAACAGCGCGTCCGGTGCCTTGAGCAGCCTGTCTATCGTTTTCGAGCCGCGGTGCGGAGTGCCGATCGTCGTGATGCTTGCGATCTGCGCGCCCATTCCGAGGCGGGACGCCGCCATGCGCGCCTCAAGTCCGCCCTTGGAGTGGGCGATGATGTTGACCTTCTCGACGCCGTTTTCGTCCGTGATCTGCCGTATTCTCGCCTTGAGCGTCTTGGCATTGTCCTCCACGCGGGCCCAGCAGTCCTGCTGCCCGTAGAAAAGCTCCGTGCCGATGCCCTCGAGTGCGCTCGGGATGCGCCCCCAGTACAGCGGCCGCCTCAGATCGCGAAAGCCGACCCCGTGCACCATGAGTACGGGGTATTTCGTTTTTCCGCCTTGTGCCGCCATTTGCATCGCTCCTTTGCTCCGGCGCTCACAAAAATAATAACATATGCAAAAAATGATTACAATAACCCGCCCCGCCTATTATTCCGAGCTTTGTTGACAGCCTTCTATTTCTTTGGTATAATTTGTTTGTGATTTTATGCGTAGAGGTATCCCCTGTTTTGTTTTGAGCTTTGCAGGGAGCATCTCCGTGCTCGGAACAAAAACAGCTCGCAAAGGAATGAGAACAAGAAGTGAAAATCGGAACAAAAAAGACCGTGTGGCTGATAAGTGTTATATATGGGCTGTGTCTGCTCTA
>CEAB01033968.1_pt1 | contig 13047 bp, 24 predicted proteins | sample 557651 | NCBI WGS metagenome assembly CEAB01 (sample SAMEA3182046, study PRJEB8094) | gut metagenome | biome: human; feature: gut; material: Stool; isolation source: human stools | place: Canada | collected 2011-11-15
TCTTTTTGCATTTTTAGGGAGTGATAACCATGAATCATACCGCATACGATGTAATGAGAGAATATATGATCGAGGGCGCAGAGCTCGACGGCTCGTACCAGTTCCCCATGATGCCACGGTATACCGGCAGACCCGGGATAGATACCGTAGATTTCAAGGACAGTTTCGACCGGCGGATAAAGAACCACAGGGACTTGACCGTCAATTTCTACATTCATGACAACGAATTTGAGAAAATCTGGAATTGCCCGGACAAATATATCGAGCATCTGAAATGTTTCAACAGTGTGATCGCACCGGATTTCAGCATGGCGGTCGGAGAAGGTGGTATGCCATTTGCAATGAACATCTGGCAGAAATACCGCAACCATGCGATAGCACATTACCTACACATGAACGGAATCCGTGTGATTCCAAACGTGAACATACCGCCGGAATACTGCTACGATTGGATTTTTGACGGAATCCCAAAGAGAAGCACAGTTGCCTGCTGTACCAATGGACGGGTGAAGTCGAAAGCGTCACGGATGGAATTTTGTAGAGGATTTCAAGAGATGGTCCGGAGATTGGAGCCACTGAGGGCGATTATCATCGGACGGACGCCGCAGGAACTACAAACAGACATAGAAATCATTAACTTCAAGAGCAGAAACCAGAAGATCAAGGACAGGGAGGGAAAATATGGGATTCTCAACTGAACGGTCAGCACACAATAAAGTTCGTAGGAAGAAAGAAAAGACGGAGCAGAAAGTGAAAGTCCGGAAACAACGGACTACGTACAAAACGAAGAATACAGCTAGGAGAAAATCCGAGGGATTAAATAAATTAAATTGATTTGTGATTTTTCACAGCCCCTCGAAAGATGCTATAGATTAATATATGCAAGGTAGACAAAATAGAAGTCTGGGAAAAGCGGTTGTTTTTGAGTTTCTCTATTTTTTATCCATTTTTCGGACTTTTTGCATGTCTGAATATTGCAAATATTCAAGAGCCTCCAGAAATATCGTTCGTTTCATAACCGGTACGACCAATTTTATAAAAGCCTGCGGATCACCTGCGTACCGGTGCCGGGGATTTTTCAAGTGCCAATAACTGACGTCCTAAATACACCCACAACGCCCGCAAAACGAATAAGGATACACTTCTTCGACCGGAATCTAAACGGCCGTTAAAAAGCCAAATAGGGCGGTTGTGCAGCGGATCCAAAACAGAACATACTTTCGCCACTGGCCGGACGCTGTGCCCCGGATCGATGTTAGCTGCACAAAGCAAGCACGACAAAAAGAGCCGGAAACGGCTATATATAATCATAGTACCACCATACCGGCGCCCCGTCAACTGTGAGTGTTGATTGATGAAAACGCACAAAAACGGCTTATAAATCCGGCAATGGTAAAAACATCAAGGAACGTCAAAAAGACGAAAAGTGGTGAAAAAAGCAAATCAACAACCGCATTTCCGGACAAAAAAAATGTTAAGTTGTCAAGGTACACGGTTTGTAGATAGATTTCACAAGCCTGATCCGCTCCCCAGGCCGTGAACCTGGCGCCGGACTGGATACCGGAAGAGCAGCAGAAAAAGAGCAGCGTTTTTACTGCTCCAAAAAATTAACATCAACTGACCGGGGCAAGTCCCGGAAAAACTCCGAAAAACCGCCGTCAGTGGTGTTGTACTGCCTGTCAGAAGTCGGGATGATCTGACCGCTCTTCAGTTCCATGCAAGACAGCTGCAAAAATCCGTTTTGCTTCGTTGACCGGTGCAGGGCGTACCGCATGACGGACACCGCCCCAGACTGACAGCGAACCGGCGGCAATTCGTACCAGATCAGCGGTACGGAACCGGAAGCGACCGCAAGAAAAACCTTTGCCGCTTCCTGGCGTGCGGTATCCTCTATCTTTTCGATTTCTGAAAAATCGCCGCTTTTTATAGCGGCGACGGTTTGCTTTTGCGTAGCTTTTCTGATTTTAATTATTTTTTCGCTCATTAGTAGAACACCTCCCCGAACATATACGAACCATTATTTTTAAAAGCTTCGTTCCAGGTTGTAACAACTTCTTCGGCTTCTTTCCTGGATCCGCAAAGGTTCGCCGCTGTGATACCTTTTATCGCTAGTTTCGAAAGCAAGTTATCACTTTCAGATACCTTAACGGCATAAGCATAGTTTTTCCCGTTCTCTGTCACCTGTACAGCGATATAGCTACTTTTCTTTTTCATGTCTTTTCTTTCTTCCCTATACCCATGGGAGCCGGGTGCTAAAATAAAAGGGCGCTGCCGGGAATCGAACCCGGCCGAAACCATTACGCCTGAGAGATAAGTAAGTTACTAACAAGAGTAGAAATAAAAAACTGCTTAATATAAGATTCTTCCGCATCGTAATTTGTTGAAATTATAACCATACAGTTTCCACAAACATTGGAGAAACCAACATGAAATTTCATAAAAGTTTTTCCTTCCATTACATCTGTAATTTTTCTGCACTCGCTAACTGTGCGGAATCCTAATTCGCTTAAAATATATTCTTTCATTTTATTTTCCTCCTGATTTTGTTTTTTAAAGGGCCGCCGGGGAAATGCTCCCCGGTACGCTTGCCGGCCCTGTTATGCGTAAATAGTACCAAGATTTTTGAACCGCCACATTGCAATAGCTAAATCCATTGCGCTATTAATCCAGTATGTAGGTTTGTATTTATAAGCGGCGTTTTTATCTTTTTCAAACTCCGCAAGCGTCCATTGCACGCCCTGATAGTGAATGATGTGAACGCTTTTTTCTTTATTGTCTGCGATTGCGTGACCACTATATTTTTCCTTGTTGTTCAATACCATTTCAGCGACTGGGAGAAGATCGGCGGCGGCATCTTTGAAAATACCATATTCGTATTGACAATGCACATAAACATTGCATCCCGCCAGAATTTCACCGCTGTGCTCGTCGTAATCGACTTCAGAAAATTTTTTTGCAATTTCTTCCACTTCCGAGAGCCTTACAAGTGGATTTTTAACCGTGATATTTACAGATGTGTCATATAATGCTGCCCTAACTCTAATAGATACGTCTTTGCTTGTGAATCCGCTTTCTTTTAATGTCTTACGGATCAGCTGGGATAACTCTTTGTTGCTCATTGTGTAATAACTCATAGCTCATTCTCCTTTTCTTTTTTTTTGAAATCCGGCGGTTGCGTTGGGGCTACGGCTTGACCGCCACCGGAAAGGTTAGAACTTGCTCGGCTTTTCGTACCGGATAACCGGAACTATTTCACCTGATTCCAAAATCTGCAAGCCATTGTACATGGGGCCGTTAAGCCCCCAAAGCTTTGGCTGCCATTGCAGTTCCTCCCGGGTCTCCGGGTTGTAATACGTCCCGTAAATCAAGGCCCGCATTTCTTCCAGCGTCTTGATCTCTTCGGGGAGATCGTAAACACATTTTCCGACTGTTGATGTTCCAATTATCATACTGTTTTCCTCCTTATGACTACTGACATAGCAGCTAATAACATTTCGTGGACTTTGCTTTCCTCTCTGAATGTGTATTTGTCTTTACCTGTCGCTTTCATCCAGATGATTGAATAGAAGCAGTTGATACTTGACAAAGCTTTAAGAATAGTGTCTTTCATTTTATTCCCTCTCTTTCTCCTGGATCAGCGTCCGGGGTGAATGTTTTTTGTTTTCCTTTGATGGTTATATAATAGCATAGTTTAATAATGATGTCAATAGCATAGTTTAATAAAAGCATATTTTTTTGCTTCATATATTTTTTATTCCTTATAATAGGAAAAGAAAAAAACAATGGTCAAAACGTTAGTATATAATTGACGCATAGTTTAATAAGTGCTATAATATAAGAAAAATAATATTGGAGGGTTTTATATATGGCATTTAAAGATAGAGAAAAAGAACTTTCTTATATAGCACAGTACCAGAAAGACAAATATGATCGCATTACTGTGATGGCACCAAAGGGAACGAAAGAAGACGTTAGAAAAGCTGCTGAATTAAAAGGCGTAAAGATGTCGGCATTTGTCCTGGACTGTATCTTAAAAGAGTTGGAAAGAATGAAAAAATAATAGAATAGTTTAATAAAGCACTTGACGCATAGTTTAATAAGTGCTATAATAAAGACAGTTAAAGAAGACAAGCACACAGCTCCAGGCGGGGCGGATCAGGAGGAAAACATGAGTGAAAAATATAACAAAATTGAGAATTTAGAAAACCGGTTTGACTGGTTAAGAAGAAAAAAGCAAGACGTGGTTTACAGAATCACAGAGAGCCCGTCTTGGTATAACATCCGGATCGAATACGACGGGGACGGCGAACAGGTCGCCTATTATCGGACCGGTGACTGGTCTGAGATAGTGAGTTTTTGTGAAACTCATTGCAATCCGGGATATGATTATCTGTTTGGGCTTGGATGTACCGACCAGGAGCTTGTAGAAGCGACGGAAAGATATATCCACAGTCTGGGGAAAAGGACCAGATACGAATAGAGGGATGCACGGAAAACGCCCCTCGAATTGAGGGGTTTAAGAAAAACCAGTGGAAACTGGTAGAAAGATAAGGAGGGCAAGAAATGCAGGAAATTTACAGGAGTTTTGAAGGGAAGTTAAATGTTGATTGTCAGGACGGATATATTATCCTCGAGTTGAAAGAAAGATACCAGATTGAATGGTTGAGCGTCTGGGGGAAAACGCAGAAAATACGAGTAAAAAAAAGATCTGCTTCCGGTGAAAGATTTCGGAAACGAGAAAAGAATATCAGAACTTTTTATGGATATCGAACACGGATGCCTCGAAGGGTGTTCATATCGGTATAGAGGTACATGGTACAGTTATGAAAAAATACTGGAGATTCAAAGGAAAAACCAAAGTAACAACTGGCAAGCGTATGTATAAAACAAACGATTAAACAAGGGAGCAAGAGGATAACCACAAACAAGCCGGAATATTTGGATGTAAAAAAGCCCTTGGACAATCTCCAGGGGCTTAAACTCTGCTTTGTGGCGGCTAACGAGGGGAGAACAGACCCGCCGCCGAGATCTGTTAAATTATTCATAGCATACAAACGTTTGCTTTGTCAAGAAAAATATTTTTTGCTTTTGGCTTGACAGGTTTTTATAAAATGTGCTATCGTGTCATCAACGAGGAACTCAGGAGGGGCGAGCCAATCGGAATTGAATAAAAAAATCATTTAGCCAGGTAACCGGATCAGACGCCGGAAGCCTGGCTTTTTCTGCGTCAAAACGCCCCTATAGTTATATTATATATATAATCCCCTATTAATTAATTCTATACAGTACCGTATAATAATATCTTTTAAGCCCCTCCTAGATTCTGAGTTGTTTAATATATGCTTAGATACACTATATTATAATATATATAGCTCTATAACGTTGTATTTTGAGTTATAACGGATTATTTTATCAAAAGGTCTTTTATGATACCCTGAATAATAAAAATAAATTTATGCTTGCATTAAAGACTTATATGTGCTATTGTAAGTGACAGATAAGCAAATACATTTATGATTTTTAAGACAAAGGATGATTAAGAAACTGAATAGCATTTTGGGAACTTCCGGCGGTGGTCGTAGCTGCTGGGCGTGTTCTTTGATTGCTACCAGTTTATTATCATCCTTTTTTATTTTGCTAAATTAACAGATTAACGTTGTAAAGTGAGGTGATACAGTGAAAGATAATACTATCAAGACAGAGAAAGAAACAGAAGTATACTTGAGTAATATTAATATATATGCTGATGAATATATTAACACAGTATTATGTGTATCACCTGATAGCGAGAATTACAGAAAAGAAGTAGCTGATAGTTTTGTTGATATGATCTTTTATATTGCTGACCATATACAGAAACCTAGTAACGACGATATAGAGTTATTAGATCATATGTTTAGCGTGTTTGTAAGATTGTGTAGTAAGTATCATGTATTACCGACCTTGGAAGTATTTAGCTTTCTGGTAGGAATTAACCGCTCAACGTTTAGCGATTGGATGCGTGGGGACTATAGAACCGCCACAGCACATAGCAACACGGTGAAAAAATGGTTCGATATTTGTAAAAACTGCACGCTTAATAGACTGCATAATCAGCCAGGAACGAACGCAAACCTAATTTTCGTCGCGAAAGCTGCATACGGAATGGCAGAGACAGCACCAGTTCAGGCGGATCACGTGCAAGGCATCCCGCAGCAGTCAGCGCAGCAGATCGCGGACCGGTACAAGAGCGCACTGGAGCTTCCGGAAATGGAGCGGCCGAAGCTGTGAACACGAAAACAGCCAAAACACAATATATTGTATCGACCAAGATGTAAACACAATATATAGTTTACTGCAATGTATAAATAGGGTGTACTTAAAATGTACAATGAACAGCACAATAAAATTTGTGCAATATGACGAACGAAAAGCGACATCAACTTCCTTTGACTACTGCCGAAGGCCGAACAACAACAGCGTGATCCGGTGCAGCGGGTCCCATGGGGTGGTGGGCTGACCGGATAGCGTGCGGGGAAGACGGGGACCCCCTTGGAGGGAAAGCCACCAGGAGCCAGGTGAGCCCCCAAAGCAAATGAAATAACAAAAAGGCCCTTTTCACATGGCAGAGATAGTGATTGCAACACGACAAGCCGTAAGCCTTAACGGTTTCTCTGCCAACACAAAATAAGGCAATGCCAAGAAAGGCAGGTATGAAGAATGAATGAAATGATACAGAATTTGGTAATAAGAATTGCAATGATACTAGTGATCATGCACAGTAAAAGATTGTGATTGACGAATCGGGTGCAGCTCCTGATTTCTCCGCTGCGGAGAGTTTAAATATGAGCAGAATAAACTTTGGCTGCAATTTCATCCCAGACAGGGAGGGATAATTAGGGCAATAAAAAAAAGAGAACCATTACGGTTCCCTTTTGAGATCATCAGTGGTCAGTTTGATTGACATATCTGGTTTTGGCTCAATTATCAATTGACATTCCAGAAAATCAAGAATCTGAATTAGTTCATCTGCGGATATGCTTCCCCTTGAAAATTTATTTGCAAGTGATTGCGGGAGCATCCCAAGGTGCTGAGCTAATTGAACACTGGTTACTTTTTTCATCTTCATTATTTGCTTTATCTTATCAGAAACCATATAAATACCTCCTATTGACATTATCATAATCAAAAACGTTTCAATAGTCAATAAAAAATACTCATAAATGTGTATGAACTACTTGCAAATATAATCAATTAGATGTATAATTAACTCATAAATAAACGGGAGGGATTATACATGAAAATTGGATATGCAAGAGTATCGACAGTAGAGCAGAACGAAGCGAGACAGATGGAAGCATTGAGAGAAGAAGGCGTTGATAAAATTTATATGGATAAGAAGTCCGGAAAGGATTTCAACCGTCCTGAATATCAGAAGATGATTGTTTCCCTTCAGAAAGGTGACGTACTGGTGATCCATTCCATTGATCGACTTGGAAGGAATTACGAAGAAATTATAGCTGAGTGGAGAAAAATTACAAAAGAGATTGAAGCAGATATCGTTGTCCAGGACATGCCATTACTTAACACCACGCAAAACAAAGATTTAACCGGAACTCTGATTGCTGATATCGTATTGCAGCTTCTTTCATACGTAGCTCAGAGAGAGCGTGAAAATATTCGTCAGAGACAAAAAGAAGGAATTGCGATTGCAAAAGCTCAAGGGAAATATAAAGGACGAGCAAAAAAAGAGGTAGACAAAGAACTCTTCGAGAAAACAAAGCAAAGATGGCAGGCTGGGGAAATCACCAAAGTTCAGTTTGCCGAAATCATGGGAGTATCAAGAGGAACACTATATAAAATGTTGGGAGGGGAACAGTAATGATAGACTTTACAAATAAGTGCGTTATCACAGAAAGCGATGTTGAATCAGCGAAGCTTCTTAAGATGGCAATTTCTCAAGGCTTTGCGATTCCGAAAGGCGAAAAAGTAATGGAATCATGCAGATTTTTCCGTTTTATCGGAAGCCCATATAAAAGCGTGATTGCGCTCTCAGCAGTAACACAGGAAATGTATGATCGAGCTATATTATATTCGCATTTATTCGGGAATGAGTTGGAAGAATTGATGAAAATTTCTGATTTGGCTGCTAGGTGGTGCCGTACATATGGATACAATCATCTCAGTGTATACGCTAATGAAGAAGCTGATATATACACTGGGCGCGGGATTGCTAAAAACAAAGATGGTGCGGTGCAAGATGTGAAAATCAAATTAAATAAGCCACGTAAAATAACGGTAGCTGAGCTTGAAGAAAAGCTAGGTTATCCAGTGGAAATAGTAAGTTGAGGATATATCCTATGAAAAAGAATAAGCCACAAGGTGAATCCATCCGCATCCGGTTGCCGTACCAACTGGAGCAAAGACTTATAGCCGAAAAGAACCGCACCGGCAAGAGTGTATCACAGATCACTCGTGAAGCCCTGTCACAGTATTTCCGGAAAAGGTAGGTAAAATCCGATGCTTGAAAAAATTTTTAAAAATAAAAAAGGCAATTTTGGGGAGGCAGAAGAAGCATGAATGAAACAAAAGACATATATGAACTGTTACCGTCAGAACCAGTTGACGTAGCAGCTATGCTGATAAAGGCAACGATTGTTACAGATGCACCGGTGTTCGCATTGTCCCCGATGCTTGAAGGAAAATTGGTTGCGATTCCGAAATACGATCCAGTTCAGCTTCAGGAAATCGCAGAGCATCTTCTGGTGTACTGCAATGCACAGGAAAGGGGATACGAAAATGTCTGTTGTAAAGATTGTAAATCCGAATCCGTATGACTGGATGGGAACGCAGTATTTTATTGACGGACATAAAGTACTGAGAGTAAAATCGGTTGACTTTCATGTTTCGGTCGATGAAGTACCGACGTTCAACTTTGAAATGACGGGCGCACCGGATATTGAAATGGAATGTCTGGCCCAGATTAGTGTTAGTTCTCAATCAATTACTGATGCAATTTCGGCTTTAAGACACGAATTGCTTCAACATGGAGAAATATACCAAGGCTTCAAATCAAGCCTTAAATCGGCTCTGGAAATCTATTCTACATGCGGGCTTCCATTTGAGCCCGAAGAAGAGACAGCAGAGAAGATTCTTGATTTCATGATTGGAGAAGAACGATGAGGACGATATTTACGATAATCGCACTTGCAATCAACATCCTGATGTTCGTTTCAGCAAGTTCCGAGATCGTGACAAATAACAACAAAGACAAATGGGAATCAGCCGCTTGTTCGATGATTCTTGTTGGAACTGGAATAAGCGTGGTCTTATTTTTGACATCCCTGTGAGGTGAATAAATGTTACTGGCATTTCCAATGGTTTTACTTCCGCTGATATTGGTAGAGCGGATTGAAATAACAAAAGCAAAGGTAAAGCCCTCGCCGTATGGACTTGGAGGAAGGTTCATCACGGACAGGACGAGGCATGAGATCCCTAGATAGCCTGTATCAGCACGGATTTATAGTAATGAAATAGATATCCAAAACCAAAATTTCCTCCAAATGAGTTACGGCTGATACGGGCGTTCCGGAAAAAACATAAATATATCAATGGTGTTTTTGAAGTATATCACATGCGGCAGGGTTGAGCGACTGCCGCAACATAGCGCATTGGCGAAGCGGTAACGCACCGGACTTTGACTCCGTTATGCGTGGGTTCGAATCCCACATGCGCCGCTCTGCATCAGTTTTGCCTTTCCTCTGATGCAGATTGGATTTTCTTTTTCCCTTTTTTTAATGAAATACCCTTATACCACCTATCGCAACGGCGATGATTAAAGGAACAGTCAAATGTTCCGGGTGGCTTTGCCTTAGTTGGCAAGATTAATTTCTTCTATGGTTTACCTTTGTTGCAGCTGGCGGTCAAGAACTGCAACAGTAGTAAAAAGACAGATATCGCAGCGACCCTGTATCTTTTTGCTACTCAGGAAGCTTAGCTCAGTTGGTTAGAGCAGCCGGCTCATAACCGGTCGGCCCTGGGTTCGAATCCCAGAGCTTCCATTTCTCCCAAAGCTGTCCATCCGTTTAGTGGGCAGAAAAAACTGTCGAATGTGTGTATGTGGGTTGTTTTTCGGAAGGTGCGTAACGGCGTAGCCGGAGTGAAAAAACAACTTCCCATTCGGTTCTGTCTCTGAGTTGAATATGTCGCCAATGAGTGCACGTTGACGACAGGGAGTTTTCAAGAGACATTTCAGGAATAATCCTCCGAAACAACTCCGTGGGGCTGGCACGGATGAAAACAGTCTAGTGGAAAGCATAACACGATAAACCTATTGCTAACCCGGTGCAATCCGGGTTATAGCAGGATAGAGAAGTGGAATCTCACAAGGTTCATATCCTTGAGAACGGCGGTTCAAATCCGTCTCCTGCAATTAATCTGTCTATCGTTCAGCGGATTAAAGCAAATTCTCAATATACCTTCTTTCTATGAATGTGGAACTCAACCCAATTGCTCTTTCGTTAGAACGATTGACCGTTATAGGCGGTGATATGGTGCATTGCTGTAATGGTATCAGAGTAGGTTGCTAACCTATCCAACAGAAATGTTGTACACGTTCGAATCGTGTATGCACCGTTCCATCTGCCATGCGCAGACAGGAAATCCGATTTTAGTATGGCTATTATCGGCTTTATGGAGTAAGGTGATTGGCGGCAGAACGTCCGTTTAGTCGGATTGCCCGTGGGTTCGAATCCCGCTACTCCAATTGCCAAAAAGAAGCACGGTGTTCCAGCCTTTATAGCTTGGGCGGGCGGTTCAATTCCGCAAGTCGGTAGCTCCGGCGGCTGTTTCTCTGGCAAAAACCCATGGGAAAAGGTTGATGTTTATCCTGGTGACTGCTGAGCGGTACGAAAAACATCATCATATATGTTGTGCAAAAAGGAAATCATCTCATTTATTTACTGAGGCGATCAGCCGTGTGAAGCGGCATGGAATGTAGCTCAGTGGTAGAGCAATGACTTACAAGTCATGTGTCGCAGGTTCGATTCCTGCCTTTCCGATTCCGGTAAATTGCCATTATCGGAAAGCATTTCCAAAATGCTCACATTTACCTTCTGATTGGTTCCGGTGGTTCGCGTTGGGCGACAATGCGTGGTTCAAGTCCACCCGCCGGACTTTTTTTATTTTTTATGGTGATTTTATGGAAAAAGATTATTGTTGCACATGTAAATGGTATGCAGTAGAAGAAGGCGTCTGTTGTAATGACAGTAGCGAACATTGCGCAGACTTCAGATGCCTTGATGATAGCTGTGAATGTTGGGAGGGTATTGAAAATGACAAAACAAGAAGCAAAGAAAATGAAAAAAGAATTATCTGATTACAAAAAGGTATTTTCGGAATTAGAAGAGAGATGCAGCCCAGAAGCATTGGAATACTGGCACCGTCATTTGTGGTACGGACTTACTATCCAGTCAAATGCTGAAGCGGCAGCCCCAAAAGAGGGAGAACCCCCTAAACCACCTTTTAAATTAGCAGATTGGCTGATTGGCAGAGAATCAAAAGATGGGATCCGATTATACGGAAAGAATGATCTTAAACAAATTGCCCTACACCTTTTTATTTATTGTGAGGACGAATAATGCAAATAGCAGGCAAAGAAATCAAAGATGAATGTTCCAAGTGCGGAAATATCCTTGAATGCGAATTGTTTCGGCAAGGGCATGGGATAAAACAGGAACGTGAGAATATAGCAAAGATGATCAAGTGCCAGATGAAGCACAGGGAGGAAAGAGAGAAATGAATAAACCGGAAGTTTTTAAAAATGCAGAATTAGGTTCTGTACGTGTAGTGATGGTTGAGGAAGTGCCATATTTCGTTGGAAAAGACGTTGCAGAGATATTGGGATATAAAGATACATCAGATGCAATAAAGAGACATGTGGATGATGAAGATAAGCTGACAAGGCGTTTCACCGACTCAGGTCAAAGCCGTGAAATGTACATCGTTAATGAATCTGGTCTTTACAGCCTTATTCTTTCGAGCAAGCTTCCGTCTGCTAAACATTTTAAAAAGTGGGTAACATCGGAAGTGTTACCATCAATCCACAAACATGGCATATATGCTACAGACAATGTTATTGATAATATCCTCAACAATCCAGACTTCGGCATCGAGCTTCTGACTAAACTGAAAGAGGAACGTGCTGCAAGAGTAGAAGCCGAGAGAAAGAATGCTATCCTGATGCACGTCAACAAAACATATACCATTACTGAAATTGCCAAAGAACTGGGACTGAAATCAGCAATGCAGTTAAACCGGATTTTGGCAGAGAAGAAGATACAGTATCAGGTGAACGGTACGTGGTTAATGTATTCTAATTACAGTGACTGCGGATATGAAGAAATCAAGCAAGAAGTATTGGATTCTGGAAAAGTAATCTATCATAGACGGATTACACAGATGGGCCGGGAGTTTATCCTTGGTCTATTTGAGAAGACGGCTTAATTGTGAAAGGAGAATTTCCATGATTAAAAAACTCTGCAATCTATACATAAAACACAAGACAAAGAATCTTACAAGGATTCCGCTGTTTATAATGACATTTGATTGGCGGAAATTCCAGAAAGAGGGAAGAGAAGGCAGTTGCATAATGTACACGATACATCCGGATATTGCAAAAGACCCAATCTTAAAAGAAAAGTTGTCTGAATGTGTGGATTATATCCGCGATAACTACGACATGGAAATATTTACCAAGATTTGATTGGAGGAAACCATGAGAATTGAAGATTTGAAGTATTTGACGATAGATCAGCTAAAGAAAGAAGTTGTCCGACTGTCTGAAGAATGTGAGAAAAAACAGCATGAACTTTTGGATTTACAAGAACACCAGATTGAGTTGGAAAGAGATTTTGACGACATGGTGATGTATGGAGAGCCTGAACCAATTAACGATGCACAACCAGATAAAAAGGAGATAGATTTTACTGCAAGCTTAAAAATGTATGAAAATCAGCACCAATCTGATTGCATCACAATCAATCAGCTTCAGACTGCATTGGACGTAAT
>CEAB01033517.1_pt1 | contig 13012 bp, 8 predicted proteins | sample 557651 | NCBI WGS metagenome assembly CEAB01 (sample SAMEA3182046, study PRJEB8094) | gut metagenome | biome: human; feature: gut; material: Stool; isolation source: human stools | place: Canada | collected 2011-11-15
GGCTCCGCAGCTTTTTCTCCCTCTCTGTCCGCCCGGGACAGGGATGGATTTTTATTTCCCGGGGAAATCCGTATCATTCTGCCGGCGCATGCCCCGGACAATCACCTCCACCGCCGCCCGCTGTTCCTCTGTGAGCCCGGTGAGATCCAGTCCCGGTTCGGGCGGAGTGCGCCCCAGCAGATAGTCGGCAGTCACTCCGAAGCAGTCCGCCAGCTCTCCCAGATTCTGCAGGCTGGGGCTGCGCTCCCCGGTTTCGTAGGACGAGATCAGCGACGGTGAACACCCCAGCCGCTTTGCCAGCCCCTTCTGGGAGTAGCCCCGGCTCTCCCGCAGGGCCCGCAGACGCTCCTTCAGTCCGTCCATTGCCTGTTCCTCCTTTTTTCACCGGCGGCTTTTCCTGTCCCCGCCGGTATGCTACAATAAGATCAGCTCCTATTGTAGCACAGCCGCCGCATCCGGCGCAATCCGCAAAAAATCCACTGCCGAAAGGGGTTTTTACCCATGATCGTCACCATTGCCATCGACTCCTGGAAGGGGTGTCTGGACTCGCTGGACGCCGCCCATGCCATCGAAACCGGCCTGCGCCGGGTCTGCCCGGACCTGGAAGCAAGGCTCTCCCCGCTGGCGGACGGCGGGGAAGGCACCACCTGTGCCCTCTGTACCCCCGAGGAACGCATTCCCTGTACGGTCACCGGGCCGCTGGGCGAACCGGTCCGGGCTGAATACGGCATCCGCCGTGCCACCGGCACCGCTGTGCTGGAAATGGCCTCGGCGGCAGGACTGCCCCTGGTGCCTCCCGACCGCCGCAACCCCCTGTACACCACCACCCGGGGCGTGGGAGAACTCCTCTGTGACGCCCTGGACCGGGGCTGCCGGAACTTCCTCATCGGCATCGGCGGCTCTGCCACCAACGACGGCGGCGCCGGCATGCTCGCCGCTCTGGGCTTCCGGCTGCTGGATGCCGCAGGCTCGTCCATTCCCGACGGCGCTGCCGGGCTGGAACAGCTCTGCTCCATCGATGCCTCTGCCGCCCGTCCGGAACTGCGGGAGTGCCGTTTCCGCATCGCCTGTGATGTGGAGAACCCCCTCTGCGGCCCCGCCGGCGCCAGTGCGGTCTACGGCCCCCAGAAGGGCGCCTCCCCGGAGATGATCCCCCGGCTGGACGCCGCTCTCCGGCGGTTCGCTGATACGGCTGCCCGGGTCTTTCCCGGCTGTGACCCCGATGTCCCCGGCTCCGGCGCCGCCGGCGGACTGGGCTTCGGCTTTGCCGCCTTCCTGGGAGCCCAGCTGCGTCCCGGTGCTGCCATCGTCCTGGAGGAGACGGGGCTGACCGGACTGCTCTCGGGCAGCGACCTCTGCTTCACCGGCGAGGGCCGCTTCGACTTCCAGACCTCCATGGGCAAGGCGCCCGCCGCGGTGGCCCGGCTCGCCCGGGAACAGGGTGTCCCGGTCATTGCCCTGGCAGGCAGTGTCCAGCCCGACGCGCCCCTGGGGGAGATCGACGCCGTCTTTCCGGTGCTGCGTGCTCCCATGAGCCTTGCCGATGCCATGGACCCGGAAACTGCCCGGCAGAACATCGCTGCCGCCGCCGAACAGATCCTGCGGCTGTGGCTCCGGGCCCGGCAGTAACCCTCTTTTCCGCATAAAAAATCCCCCGCCTGTCCCATCGGGACAGGCGGGGGATTTTTATACATTCCGGTTCAGCACGCAGGCGTTAGAATACGAATGCGGTGAGAATGAAATAGTAGCCGAAGCAGAGTGCTGTGGCCACAATAACCAGCGGAACAGCCTTGACGATCAGAGAGCCCAGCGGGATCTTGAAGTCCTCGGCGCAGAGGGTCAGGCAGATGTGGGTGGGGTTGATCTGCATTACGATGTAGCTGACGCTCATTACCAGCAGGAACATGGGATAGAACTCGGGGCCAGGGAAGACAGTCATCAGCATGGGGATAGCCAGTACGAAGATGGTAAGGCTTCCGCCAACCAGAGTACCGATGGCGAAGATCAGAGACCAGACCAGGAAGTTGGGGATGGGCAGCTTGGACAGGTATACAGGCAGCAGGTCTACAACGCCGGTGGAACGCAGCAGGTTGCCGAATACCATTACAGCCAGGGTGTTCAGCATGAGCTTGGATTCAAAGGCTGTGCGGAAGAAGGGAACAACTTCCGAAACAGAGAACTTCTGTACGAAGAATTCCAGTACGATGCACACCAGAACAGCACCCCATACAGGAGTATTGAGGGTCAGAACCATGGCGATGGACAGGAAGATGGGCCAGATGCTCTTGACCAGCAGCTTCCAGTAAACGCTCTTGGGCTCATCGTATACCAGACCGGTCTCCTTGGGGATCCGGCGCAGGTAGATGACATAACCCGAAATGAACAGGCACACAACAACCGGCAGCATACCCAGTACAAAGCTCGAAGGAGTTACCAGGCCGTTGGTCAGGGTAATCGCGATGAGAATGGTGTTGTAGGTGGGCATGAAGGCTTCCGAAATGTGACGGAAGTAGCTGGTAGCCGCAGCAGTTTCAGGGGTGGTCAGGGAGTCGCCTACGGCGCTGCGCACGATAGGACCGCAGATCAGTACGGTGCTGGCGGCAGGCAGACAGCCCAGCATGAAGGGTACAACCGAAGCGTTGATGCGGCGGTTATTGAACAGACCATTCATAGCCTCTTCACAGCCGGCCAGCTGCTTGCGGGACTCCATCATACGCTGCAGATAGGTGATGCAGTACAGCACCAGCAGAGCGTTGATGGTGTTGGAACCGATCAGACCGGACTTCAGAGCCGGCAGAACCAGATCGGAAGGCATGGCGTAGAGCACTACAACCACGACGCTGGCGATGGACATTACCAGGTTCAGCGGCTTCTTCATGGACAGAAGGCCGATGATGATGGCAAAGACTGCTGCCAGCTTGATGAGTGAGAGAACTTCGGGATTCAAAGAATTCTTCCTCCTTATACACCTTGCCCCGTCTTCGGTGAGTTCCGCAGCCGGTGAAGACAGGACGCATACAGATTTTGGGGTATGCCGGGCTGCGGGACTTTTGAGTCCTTGAAGGACTTTCGCACAATTTAAGATTATAGCACTGCCAAAGCCATTTTGGAAGCCCTTTTCCGAAAAAAGTCGAGAAAACTACTATGATTTATTCCGAGGAATATAATTACCCGTAATTTTTCCAGTAAATATGAGCAAAAACCTGCGGTTCTGTCCTTAGAATGCAGGGTTTCCGGGCATACAGAATCAGCCGGTTAAAGTGATGAAACGCCCTGTCACCAGCCTATGCCGCCGCCCCGGAAAAAAGACCGCCTGCGGGGCAGTCTGTCCCCGATGCGGGAACAATTTCCGACCATAGAGACGCTCTGCGGAGGGCAGGCGGAACTGCCGGGCAAAAGCCGCCCGGACGAGGGCGCAAAAACAACCACGGGCAGGGGGATTGGGGGACTTACACCCCATGGGAGAGTGGCAGGCAATGGGGTGTCTGGTGCCGGGAAGGCGCCGCACTGGGTGCCCGCCGGGGCAGAGGGTACGCCCGGGCGCAAAAACAGCCTCCGGCGGGGGCCGGAGGCTGTCTGGATGCGGGATATGGGTGTTACTTGCCCCGGGCGATCCGTGTGATCTGGATGCACAGGGTGGGCAGCACAGCCAGGCCGAGGATCATGCCCAGCTGAGCCAGGGTGAGATCTGCCACCAGGAACAGGCCATGCAGAGCGGGGATCAGCAGCACAGCCAGAAGCAGCAGCACGCCCACGCCGAAGGCAGCCAGCGAAGCGGGGTTGCCCGAGAGGCCCATGCGCAGGATGCTCCGGTCCTCCCGGCAGTTGAAGCCGTGGAACAGACGGGCCAGGGTCAGGGTGGCAAAGGCCATGGTCATGGCTTCGGCAGTGCCGGTCCGGTAGCCCAGATAGAAAGCAGTCATAACCGGGACGGCGATAAGCAGACCCTGCAGGCCGATGCGCTTGACCAGATCGCCGCTGAGCAGCGGTTCCTTGGGATCACGGGGCTTGCGGTTGAGCAAATCACTGCTGGCGGGCTCCATGCCGATGGCAATCGCCGGCAGCGAGTCGGTGAGCAGGTTGATAAAGAGCAGGTGCACAGCGGCAAAGGGAGCCGGCAGAGCCATCAGCGAGGCATACAGCACACAGAAGATACCTGCCATATTGCCGGACAGCAGGAAGCCGATGACATTCTTGATATTCTCATAGACGCCTCGTCCTTTGGTGACAGCGTTCACGATGGTGGCGAAGTTGTCGTCTGCCAGGATCATGGCAGCGGCGTCCTTGCTCACCTCGGTACCGGTGATGCCCATGGCAACACCGATGTCCGCCTTCTTGAGCGCCGGGGCGTCGTTGACACCGTCACCGGTCATGGCGACGATCTGTCCACGGCGCTGCCAGGCAGTAACAATGCGGATCTTATGCTCCGGCGATACACGGGCATACACCGAGATATGGGTCAGCTTGCGGTCCAGTTCCTCATCGGTCATCTGTTCCAGCTCGGGGCCGGATACAGCCAGGTCGCCTTCGCCGAAGATGCCGATGCGCTTGGCAATGGCAGTGGCAGTGACCTTATGGTCACCGGTGATCATCACCGTCCGGATGCCGGCACGCTTGGCATCGGCAACAGCTGCCACCGATTCAGGACGGGGCGGGTCGATCATCGAGATCAGGCCGATGAATACATAGCCCTGTTCATCGTCCAGCGACAGTTCCCGTACACAGTCCAGCTCCCGGTAGCCAAAGGCCAGCACACGCAGGCCCTCTTCCGAAAGGCTGTTGTTCACCCGCATGATCTCTTCCCGGTCGGCTTCGGTGAGCTCCCGTACCCCCTCCGAGGTCATCAGACGGTCGGAACGGGCCAGCAGCACATCGATGGCGCCCTTGGTCATCAGGGTGGGCACCCCTTCGATCTCCTGCAGGGTGGTCATCAGTTTGCGGTCGGAATCAAAGGCCAGCTCGCCCAGCCGCTGATGCTGGCTGCGGTAGGCGCTCTCCTCCACGCCGAAGTTTTCGCCCAGCAGCACCAGCGCCACTTCGGTGGGGTCACCGATGGAGGTGCCGGTCTCGGCGTCATGGGTGGCATCGCTCGCCAGCAGGGCGGTCTTGAGCAGCAGACGCTGGGCATCATTTGCCAGCTCCAGATCACAGCCGTCGCACAGCTTGCCGTCGGCATAGATCTTCTCCACTGTCATGCGGTTCTGGGTCAGGGTACCGGTCTTGTCCGAGCAGATCACCGATACGGCGCCCAGGCTTTCCACCGCCTTGAGCTCCTTGATGATGGCGTTCTGCTTTGCCATCTTCTGGGTGCCGATGGCGAGCACAATGGTGACGATGGAGCTGAGTGCCTCAGGAATGGCAGCCACAGCCAGCGCCACGGCAAACATCAGCGAATCCAGCAGTCCCATACCGCTGCGGAAATAGGAGAGCAGGAACACCACGCCGCAGATGGCGATGATGGCGATGGCCAGCTTCTCGCTGAACTTGTTGAGGTTCTCCTGGAGCGGGGTCTTGCGCTGACGGGTATTGTCCAGCAGCGAGGCGATATGTCCCAGCTCGGTCTGCATGCCGGTGGCAGTCACCACAGCGGTGGCACGCCCATAGGTCACCAGCGATCCCGAAAAGACCATGTTCTTCCGGTCACCCAGCGCCACATTCTCCTCGGGGATCACATCGGCGGTCTTTTCCACCGCTTCGCTCTCGCCGGTGAGGGAACTCTCGTTGATCTTCACCGACCAGCTCTCCAGGATACGGGCATCGGCGGTGATGAGGTCGCCGGCTTCCAGGAGCAGGATATCACCGGGCACAACTTCCGGCGAGGGCACCTGCACCTTGATGCCGCCCCGGAGCAGGGTGGCGGACGGGGAACTCATGGCCTTGAGGGATTCCAGGGATTTTTCCGCCTTGAGGTACTGCACGGTACCCAGTACGGCATTGAGGATCAGCACGGCAAAGATAACCAGCGAGCTCTCCCCCTGACCGGACAGGATGGAGATCACCGCTGCCGCGATCAGAATCCAGACGATGAGATCCTTGAACTGGTCGATAAACACTTCCAGCGCGGTTTTTTTGCGTCCCTCGGCGAGTTTGTTCTCGCCGTAGCGTTCCAGACGGTTCCGGGCTTCCTCCGGCGACAGGCCGGTACGGAAGGTCGAATAGCGTTCCAGCACTTCATTCTGGGACAGATTGTAATCCGGACGATTCATATCCATTGTTGTTTCTCTCCTTTTTCAGCAGGCACATTCCCGGGCGGTAAGGTCTTCCGGGGGAAAAAGAAAAAGACCTCCCGAAATCCGCGCAGAATGGCAGAATTTCGAAAAGTCTTGTTGCCTTCGGAAACGATCGGCGTGCGCTGCCAGCCGGCTCATGTTTCCCGGCGTGATGTTGGCAGTGCAGCTTTTAACTACTCCCTTTTCGTATTGGTATCAGTGTAACCCATTAACTGTAAATTAGTCAATACTAATTGCCGCAGATTTACCAAAAATTCACCGGTTCATCTTTACGACATACTGTCCAAGCTGTACCGGAAGTTTCTATACACAATCCCCATTTATGCAGGATTGCCCTGCAACAGGTGTATTGTTTTTGGGCAGCTGCGTTCATTTTTTATCCAAATCGTTCATAGAATGCTCATGGATATTCACGATTTTACCTATTTACACTTGTAAACAGGCTGTGAATTTGTTATTTTTGTACTGGAAACACCCCGGTCTGGTCCGATCGGGGATGACGATCGTCCTTTTTTCTACTGTTCCAATGGAAGCCCGCCGCTTCCGCCCATTTCAACCTGTAAGGAGGAATCCCTTATGTCAACTGAAAGACAGGAATCCAAGCTGATTCGCAACATCGGGTTCTGGCCTCTGATGGGTATCGCCTATGGTCAGATCATCGGCGCAGGTATTATGACCCAGACCGGTATCGCCATCGGTATGACCGGTACCGGCGTTGTACTGGCATATATCATCTCCGCTGTCTGCACCACCTTCCAGAACTTCCCCACTGCCATCCTGGGTGCCACTGTACCCGTCTCCGGCGGTGAGTACCGCTATATCAGCCGTCTGCGCGGCAAGAAGTGGGGCTTTGTCTATCTGGCTACTTATGTGGTATCCAAGCTCACCATCGCCCTGTATGCCCTGAGCTGTGCCTCCTATCTGGTGGCCTTCCTCACCGGCATCAGTGAACAGATCATCGCCATCTGTCTGCTGGTTGCTGCCTTCGCCATCAACCTGCTCGGCACCAAGCAGTCCGCTTTCGTTACCACCGGTATCACTGCCCTGCTGCTCCTGGGTATGGCACTCTTCCTGTTCTATGGTCTTCCCAGGACGGATATTGCCTATGTATTCGATCCCTCCAACCTGATGGCCCATGGCCCCGGCAACCTGCTCTCCGCCATCGCGCTGCTCTCCTTTGCCACCGGCGGCGCTCAGGTTATCGGCAATATGGGAAGTGAGATCATCGACCCCCAGAAGAATATGCCCAAGGTTATCATTATCTCCACTGTAACAGTCGGCATCATGTATGCCCTGGTGGCAATGGTTGCATCGGGCGTTCTGCCTCTGGAAGTGGTTTCCAATCAGAACCTCTCGCTGGTTGCCGCTGATGTAATGCCCGGCTGGGCCTTTACCTACTTCACCCTGGCTGCCGGCGCCGGCGCTACTGCCAAGACTCTGAATGTTACCCTGTCCTGGTCGCCCAAGCCCATTCTGATTGCCTGCGATGACGGTATGCTGCCTCGCTCCTGGGGTACTGTTTCCAAGCGCGGCGTTCCCTATAAGATCCTCATCGCCTTCTTCTTCATTGGTCTGATCCCGCTGCTGGCCGGCATGGATATCTCCCTCATCTCCAAGATGGGCACCGCGATCTCCCTGCTCTCCAAGCTGATGTTCTCCTATGCATTCCTGAACCTGCCCAAGAAGTATCCCGAAGCCTTTGCCCGCTCTGAGATGAAGGTTTCCGAAGGTACAGTCAAGATCCTGGGCTACGGCAGCATAATCCTGTCCGCGATCTTCTCGGCATCGCTCATCATCGAGCTGCCCACCGCTGCCAAGATCGGCTTCGTGATCCTGTTTGCCGCCTCCATCGCCTGGGCGAACTCCGGCAAGCTGGATAAGATCGAGATCCCCAACGACCTCGATGTTCAGTATGTAAAGTAAGGGCATCTTTCCAGATTCAGAAACCCCCGTGTGAATGCACGGCATACGCGAAAAACGGACGCTCCATACGGAGCGTCCGTTTTTTATGCTGAGAAAGGGGATCAGGCGGGGGAGGCGGCTTCTACCGCCAGCCGGATGCTGCCGTTGACCTCGTCGCCGTAGAACCAGCAGCTGCCGTCCTCCGCCGCATAAAAGCTGTAATACATACCGGTCTTTTCACTGTTCCAGAGCTGATAATAGGTGCAGGGAATGCCGCTGCGGTCTGCCGGCTCCTGCACAATGGTATAGCCGGCTTCCTCCGCCTGGCGGAGCACTTCTTCCAGATCCAGTACCGACCGGGTCAGGGCCTCCTCCGGGACAAGAATCCCCCGGACGCCATCCACTGTATTGATCTGCCACCAGCCGTTCCCCTCCACAAGCTCCGCTTCGGTGAGAAAGACCGAGGTGAGGGAGTCGGTCCGGTCCGGCCGGAGGTACTCCCACCAGAGGGTCTCCCCGTCAAAGGTATAGACCTGCAGCCCATAGAGAAGCGGATCGCCCCGGCTCAGCCATACCAGCTGATCCGGTTTGCCTGCCTTGCAGTTCGCCCGGAACTGTTCCAGCCGGGCAGAGTTCTGATAGAATTCCTCCACCGGCACGGTTTCGGGCACAGTTCCGTCCCGTCCCAGTTCGATCCAGCCGCTCAGGCTCCCATCTTCATTGGCAAGCCGGAAATACCGGTCACTGACAATCAGATCCCCATAGCGCTCCACAAGAGAATCGGCTGTGCGGGTACCGCCGGCCCAGTCCACCACCGCTGTATAAAACGACTCATCGGCCCAGTCCGGGAGGGTCCGGGGCTGCTGGCTCTCCGGGGCGGAACTCTCCTCCCCGGCGGGTTCGGCGCTGCTCTCCTGCACGGACGACGCCGGCTCAGAGGGCTGTTCCTCCGCCTGGGAGGACGGGGCAGAGGCCTCGCTGCCGCTCTCGGGCTCCGAGCGGGCCGGGGTACAGGCCGCCAGGGTCAGGGCGAGAAGCAGGGTCAGAAGCAGAAGTTTTGGTTTCATGGTACTCCCTCCTTTATATAATAAGTGTAGCATCAAACCGCCGGGTTTTCCACAGAGGGCGGCGGAAAATGTGGAAAAGCCGGAGCGGTCCGGGGCCCGGGCACGCAGCCATGGGGTTTCCGGGGCAGGGGCGTGCCGGAATCTGTGCCCGGGAGTTTTCCACAGCGTCCCGGGGAGAAAGGGGAAAACAGAACGTCCCGGGGCTGCCGGGGGTGGCAGTTCCGGGGCGTTTTTATGGGAAAGCGGGCGGAGGAACAGTCCGTACCGCTCTCCGGCAATAGGGAATGAAAGGGGAGAATCACTCTGCCGGGGTCTCGGCAGCCTGCCAGGCTTCGCCCTCACCGGGACAGGTGGCTGTCCAGAGGGTATTCTGATAGCCGGTAGTCCCCACCGAGTAATCCACCCGGAACCGGATGGTCTGACCGGCGCCGTCTGTGCTGTCGCTCTCATAGGCGATGGTATCCACCGACGCGCCCGGATACAGGCGCTCCAGCGCTGCTTCCACCGCCGCAACGGCGGCCTCCTGCTCAAGCCGGAATGCCTCCTCGGGATAGGTGTACTCCGCCACATACCAGATGCCGTCCGTCTTTTCCACGGTGAAATCCACGGTGCGGTAGCTGGGTACATAGGCGGGGTCCTCGTCCCGGTCAATGCCGCCGTCCATGGTCTCATAGGCCGCCCGGATCACCATGCGGTCCGGTTCCACCGACACGGCCTGCAGCCCCGACAGCGCCATGGCATAGGAATAGCCCGTTTTCCAGGGGCCCAGCCGCCAGACTCTGCCGTCATCGGTCTTCTGAATCCGTACCACATCGCTGGCCTCATAGGCTTCGATGGCCTCCGGTGTGAAGATGCTGTGGATCACCCGGTCATAGTCGGGGAGGTCATAGTAGGTGGGGGCATCGGGGAAGGTGGTCATATCCTGCCAGGGGAACAGGACGGTGTCGTCCACATCATAGGCGGCGCTGGCACAGTACCAGAGATCCAGCAGAATCCCGGTGACATTGCTGCCATCGGCGTCCAGGATCACGGTGTCCGAAAAGTCGTACCGGTCGGAGAAACTGCCCGGGTACCGCTTGCCGGTGGGGCCATAGTCCCACTGGGCTTCGTCGGCGTCTGCCGGGGAGAGACGCACCGTGCGGGCGATGGTGTCGAGGGTATCATCGGAAATTTCTGCCCCCGGCTCGAACCGCAGGGCAATATACACGCCCAGCTCCCGGTTGAAGCTCACCAGGCCGGTGGTCTCAAGGGAGGGCACCCCGGCATTGGATACCTCCGGATGGGCTTCCGCCCAGGCGGTATCCTTGTACTGCACTTCCATGCGTCCGGTCTCACCGTAGTCCAGAGCCTGGATGGGGGTGTAGGGGTCCCAGATCTCAGCACTGGAAAGCCGCAGGCTGGAATAGACGCTCTTGTACTCGTCCTCCGGGGCGATCTCACCGTCGTAGACTTCGTACCCGCTGCAGCCCAGCACGCCCATGAGGGTCTCCCCGTCCCGGAACACCAGATCGGCGCCCAGGTTGTTGATGGGGCCGTCCTCCGTGCCGGCTGTGCTCACCTCCCAGCTCTCGGGAACCGCCAGCCGCAGCTCAAATTCCGGCACTGCCGGGGCATACTCCGCCTGGCTCATGGGCAGGGTGGCCGATACCAGCTTGTATCCCTCGGGCAGCGCTGTCACGGTGGGGCCGCCGCCGGCTTCCTCCAGCAGATCGGTGGCTACCCCCTGGTCGATGCCCTTGAGGGTCGCCTCCAGCCACAGCTCATCATACTGGGTTTCGGCAAGGTCGATGGAATAGGTCTTGCCCGCCTCCCAGAGATGACCGCTGCTCTCCTCCTCAAAGAGATGGACGCTCATAAAGCTGTCGCCCATGGCAGCCCGTCCATAGACCCGGATCTCCCAGTCGGAAGCCGGGGCATACCCCTCGGGAATGGTGAAGGACACCTTGCTGTCCTCATACTGAATGCTGTCGGTGAGGGCTTCCAGCGCCTCGGTGCCGGTGAGGTTCACTCCTCCGGTGAAGGTACAGCTCACCAGAATGCCCAGCATCAGCACCAGCCCTGCCAGTGCCGACTTCCTTGTCACCGGGGCGGCAATGATGAGCCGTACCCGCTCCTTGAGGCCCCGGCGTCCCACCGACATGGTGGTCGCCAGCGAGCCCAGTTCCCCGGGATTCTGCCGGGTGCGCACCAGTTCCACCAGGGTCTGTCCATAGGCGAGGTTTTCCTCTTCGCCCAGCGTCCGCACCGTGCGCTCATCACAGGCCAGCTCGCAGTCCTCCCGGGAGGCCGCTGCCGCCAGCCACACCAGCGGATCGAACCAGTAGAGAATCAGGCAGAGGGTCCGGGCTGCCGCCCAGATGTGATCCTTCTGCCGCCAGTGGCAGAGCTCATGGGTGAGCACATGCCGCCGGCGCACCGGGTCTGCCGCCGCCTCGGGGGTGAGATACACCGCCGGACGCAGCAGTCCGAACAGGCAGGGGGAACCGATCCCCTCCGCCACCCACACCGGCAGCGGACTTTCCGGAACCGGGAGTTCCCGCCGGGCACGCCGGAGCTGCCGGGCAAACCGGGCATTCACCCAGAGAAACCACCCGCTGGTGCCGAGCGCTCCCGCCGCCCAGATCAGGGCAAGGGGCGAAAACCGCGGCAGGGTCTCCGCCGCCGGGGCAGCTTCCTCCGGCGCGGCAGGTTCAGCGGTTTCCGGTCGGGAAGAGGCGGCGCCATCGGGGGTGATGACCTCCACCCGCTGGGCCAGGAACCGCTCTGCCGACTGGGCCGCCGGGAGATTCAGCACACTGGTGGGCGAGGGCAGCGACACCGGCACCAGCAAGCGGAGCAGCACCACCAGCCACAGCCCATAGCAGAGCCGGCGGCTCAGCCGTCCCCGTCCGAAGTGCCGCAGTGCCAGCACCGCCAGAATCAGCACCGAGGAGGTGAGCAGCAGTTCACTGGGATTCATCATGGCGTTTCGCCTCCTTTGCCCCCTGGAGCAGTTCTTCCAGCTCCTCTACATCGTCCGGGGTGAGGGCCTCTGTCCCCACCAGGGTGGACACCATCAGTCCCAGGCTCCCGCCATAGAGCCGGTCCAGAAAACTCCGGGTCTCCCGGCGGCAGGCATCCGCCTGATCCAGCACGGGCCAGAATTCCTTGGCCCGTCCGTTTTCCCGGTGAGCCACCGCACCCTTCTTCTCCAGACGGCTGAGCATGGTGATGATTGTATGCTTGGTCCAGCCCGTCTCCGGCGCCAGCCGCTCGGTGAGCTGGGTAATGGTCGCCGGGGACTTGCCCCAGAGCTGGTTCATCAGCTTCCATTCGCCGTCCGACAGCGGAATGTGTGCCATCGCCGTTCCCTCCTTCCGTATGGTAGACAGTTGTTTACCTGACATCAGCATACCAGAAAGGTAGACAGTTGTCAACCTATCCGGACAGAAAAAAACGCCCTTGCGGGCGTGGAGAGGGAGCAGGTTCTATTCGGGGGAAAACAGCCGGTCAGAGCCAGCGCCGGGGACAGAGGGGCGCCAGGACCCGCCAGCCGGCGGCGACCAGTCCCACACAGAAAAGTGCCCGGAGAAGTTCCATGAGAAAATCCACCTCGGTTCAGAATCCAGGGCCCGCTACCGCAGAGTCCAGTGAGGGTCCACCTTCCAGCACCGGCGTTCCACATCGGCACAGAGCCGGCTGTAATAGTCAAGATAGGCACGGCGGCGGCGGTGATCCTCGGCACTGGCAGCCCGGTACTTTTTCCAGGCGGCGCAGGTCTTGTGACAGCCTTCATAATACTGGGGACAGCGGCTCTGACAGGGAAGCATGGAC
>CEAB01065693.1_pt1 | contig 12998 bp, 11 predicted proteins | sample 557651 | NCBI WGS metagenome assembly CEAB01 (sample SAMEA3182046, study PRJEB8094) | gut metagenome | biome: human; feature: gut; material: Stool; isolation source: human stools | place: Canada | collected 2011-11-15
CGCCGTGGGTGGCCCAGCGGGTGTGGCCGATGCCTATCTTGCCCTCGACGCTCTTGCCGCCTCTGATAATATCGCTCAGGACCTTGAGGCGTCCCTTAGTTTTCTCGACGCGGAGCTTGCCGTCTCCGGAGATGACCGCTATGCCGGCAGAGTCATAGCCGCGGTATTCAAGTCTTTCAAGTCCGTCCAGCAGTATGGGTGCTGCCTGCTCGCTTCCAACGAAACCAACTATTCCGCACATAATTAAATTTCCTTTCGGATAAATATCATAGTTTTCGTTCAATCGTATCTGACATTATACCAGTTTATGCTCCGGTTTGCAATAAAACAAGCTGCCAAATAAGCTTCGGCAGCCTGTTTAAATGTAAATTTTCAGAAAACGAACTGGACGAGGAGCATGTACACGAGCGTGCCTCCGCCGACCGAAACGAGCAGGTTTTCCTTCCACTGATAGGTCGCAATTACAACTATCGTCGCTATAAGCTCGGGCAGACCGTGCGAGCCAGTGAGTATCTGCGTTCCCTTAAAGCAGTAAACGCAGATAAGTCCCATGAGTGCCGGCGGCAGCACCCTGCCGAGGTATTTTACGAATTTCGGGGTCTCCTTTTTGCCGGAAAACGCGATAAACGGCAGCCAGCGCGATATTTGCGTGCCGAGCGTTATGGCAAGGATTATGATTATCGTTTGCAGAACGGTGAGCTTCACAGTTTATCCCTCCCCAGCCAGAATATCAGCAGCATGGCGCCCAGCGCGGGGATAAGAAACACCGTTTTGCCGAAAATGAGCAGCGAGGCAAGCGTGACCGCAATGCCGATGAGGCAGGCGGATCGATTCTTCTTATCCTTCCACTGCTGCAAAAACAGGACGATGAACAGGGCGTTTAGCGCAAAGTCAAGTCCGGTCGTGTCAAATGTTATAACAGCACCGAGCAGGCTTCCCAGTCCGGTAAGTCCCGCCCAGTACAGGTAAGTGAGGAATGTGAGCCCGAAATAGAAGTACCTCGGCTGCATATCCTCCGGCGGCTTTGCCGACACTGCAAGCGAAAACGGTTCGTCCGCCAGAGCATAGATAAGAAACGGCTTGAACGGCTTTGTGTCCTTATATTTTTCCAACAGGGCAACACCGTAAAATGTGTGCCGGAAGTTCACGAAGTAGCTCATTATGAACATCTGCACGGGGTCAAATCCGGCAGCCATCATCGGCACTGCCGCTATCTGCATACCGCCGCAGAAGCATATGAGCGAAAACAGCATCGTCCACAGAGAGCTGTAGCCGAGCTGCTCCATGAGCACTCCGTATGTGAGCGCAACGAATATCCACCCGAAGAATATCGGCAGCGTTGACGGGAACGCGGCTTTTATCCCGCGCAAGACACCTTTCATTTCCACCTTGTCGTTCATCTTTCCGTCCTCTCTCAGCAACAAAAAAGACACAGCCAATGTTGACTGTGCCTGAGCTTTCGTATCAGTGCCGGATCACTTTATAAGGTTCAGCACGAGGGTCAGCAGAACGAAAGCGATCGCAAACCACTTGGTCGCCTTTGCGAGCTTTGCGTCAAGAGACTTTGCCTTGCCCTTGCTCAGGAAGGTCTCTGCGCCGCCTGCGATAGCGCCGGACAGACCCGCGCTCTTGCCGCTCTGCATGAGAACAACGACGGTTACGGCCAGGCCGGACAGAAGCTGAAGAATGGTGAGAATGATTTTGATAGTAGACATTTATATTCAACCCTTTCGATTATTCGATCATTAGCCCTATTACTATACCACAGTGTGCACGGGATTACAAGAAAAATTTGTGCGATTTTATCACCATACCTGCCATCTCAGCAAAAACGGTACAAAATATGCCAAAAACGCCGCAAAGCTCAGTGCCGCCGTCAGAAATCGGCTCTCGTTTTTGTCCGTGAGCAGCCCCAAGGCAGCGGGGATAGCGGGTGCTGCTGCAAGATAGCGCGGGGCGCTCAGCAGCCACGTCGCGCCGACGGCCACGACGAAATAGGCGATAAAATGCGCGGTGTACGAGGCTCTGAGCTTTTTTGCCGCCGCGATGACGAGCGCGAGAGCTATAAGCTGCGCCAGAACATTCGGCAGCCAAAGCCCGAGCACACGGTCCGCGGGGCTTGAGAGCAGGTTTTCCGTCTGATACGCGGCGGTGTTAAAAAACAAGCCGAGGCGCTGCCCCCAATGTGAGCTTTGATAGTACATGAATTTGAACGCATCGCCGGAGACCGCGTAGTTAATAAGGCAATACGCGGCAAAGCCGAGCGGCACGACGGCAAGCGCAAGATATTCGCGCACCCTCGCGCGGCGGCGGATAAGCTCAAGCGCGAGCGGCACGAGCAGTATTACCCCCAAGGAGCGCGTGAATGCGGCATAGGCGCCGAAGAGCACCGACGGAACTGTCCTGCCACGGCGCATGAGATACAGGCTCAGAAGCGAGCAGAACATAAAAAGGCTCTCGCTCATGGGGGCGGCAAAGAAAAACGACGCGGGCGACAGCGCAAAACAGCATACCGCGCGCCTTGCGGCCCCCTCGTCCATATCGAGCGCCAGCAGCTTATACAGAACGCAGCCTGCTCCGGCAAAGCTCAGCGCCGAAACAACAAGACCCGCCGAGAGTATGCTGCCCGTGAGATACGACACGGCGCGCACGGCTATGGGGTAGCCCGGCAGAAACACGAGCTGCACGAGCCTGTGGATGCTGCCCTCGGAGAGATACCAATCCCGCGCGATGTCCATGTAATGCCTGCTGTCGGTGCACAGCCAGAAGCCAAAATACTCCCCCACGCTCTCGCCGAAGCCGAGCGCACGGCGCAGCACGAAGCCGAGCGCGAGAATCGTGACGTCCCAAAGCAGTATCGCGGCGAATATTTTCCTGCAGACCCCGACGCTTTCCCGCGCAGGGCAAATATCGCGCTCCGGACTGCGCAAAAAGGCGCAGAGCACCGGCACGAATTTAAGGCACAGCCACAGCATCAAGGCCGCGCTCACCGCAGCGGCAATATAGCCCGCCGCGCCGCAGCCGCTGTTTGCGCACCACAGGAAAAACGCCGCCGCAAGCACCGCGCTGCCGAGGACGGATATTGATTTTTCAAGCGTTTTTTCGTTCATTTAATAACCTCGGCAAACATTATATCATGTTGACGCGAAACCTGCAAAGTGCTAATATCGATACATTGATTATAACGCTTTTACACGAAAGAAGAACCCCAAAATGCAGGACGACAAAACTTTTCTCGGCACGCAGCCGGTCAAAAAGCTGCTGCCCAAGCTCGCGATACCGACCGTCATCGCGCAGCTTGTAAATATGCTGTATAACATCGTTGACAGAGTTTACATCGGTCACATCCCCGAGGTGGGCAGCCTTGCTCTCACGGGCGTGGGCGTGTGTCTGCCGCTTATTCTCATAATCTCCGCCTTTGCCTCCTTCGTCGCCTCGGGCGGCGCACCGCGCGCGTCTATTTTCATGGGTAAGGGCGATCACGATTCCGCTGAAAAAACGCTCGGCGGCTGCGTGACGATGCAGATAATAATATCACTTGTCCTCACCGCGGTCATGCTCATATGGTGCGAGGAGCTGCTTCTCATATTCGGCGCGAGCGAAAACACCGTGGGGTATGCCGCAAGCTATATGCGCATCTACGCGCTCGGCACGCTTTTTGTCGAAATGACGCTCGGTCTCAACGCCTTTATAACCGCGCAGGGCTTTGCGAAAACGGGGATGCTCACCGTGCTCATCGGCGCTGTTCTCAACATCGTGCTCGACCCCGTGTTCATTTTCGCGCTCGGCATGGGCGTGAGAGGCGCTGCCCTTGCAACGGTCATCTCTCAGGCGGTCTCCTGCGTGTGGGTCATCGCGTTTTTAACGGGCAGGAAGTCTGTTCTCAAGCTCAGAACCGAAAATCTCCTCCCCGGGCTTAAGCTCATGCCGCCGTGCATAGCGCTCGGCCTTGCCGTTTTTATGATGCAGGCGAGCGAAAGCGTCATCTCAATGTGCTTTAACTCCTCCCTGCTGCGCTACGGCGGAGACATCGCCGTGGGGGCAATGACGATACTGTCGAGCGTCATGCAGTTTGCGATGCTGCCGCTTCAGGGCATAGCGCAGGGCGCGCAGCCTATAACGAGCTACAACTTCGGCGCAGGAAACGCCGCAAGAGTCAAAGAGAGCTTTTTCGTGCTGCTCAAGGTCTGCGTCATATATGCCGTAACGCTGTGGGCATTTGTCATGCTCTTCCCGCAGGTCTTTGCCGGCATATTCACCCCCGACGCGGAGCTTATCGGCTTCACAGCAAAGGCTCTGCGCATATACTGCGGAGCGATGTTCATTTTCGGCGTGCAGACCGCCTGCCAAATGACCTTCGTGTCCATCGGCTACGCGCTGTGCTCGATAATCGTCGCCGTCATGCGCAAATTTGTGCTCCTGCTGCCGCTTATATACATAATGCCCTGCATCCTTGCCGATAAGACCATGGCGGTCTACACGGCAGAGCCCGTCGCGGATCTTCTCGCCGTTATGTTCACCGCCGTCATGTTTGCCGTTAATTTCAAAAAGGCGCTGCGTAAGCTCGGCGAAAGCTAAGCCGCAAACTGTTGACCTTTTCCGAATTTGGCGATATAATAAATTATAATAAATAATGTCGCTTCGTCGGTTCGTGAACAAAAGTTGTATTAACATTAAACCGTCACTGTCTCCGGTGGCGGTTTTTATTCTGCTTATGCCACCGAAAAAGTCATATTTTCCCCGATTTACTATATAATCAGCGCTTGTTCGGGTTGAATTTCACAACAGAATAGTTTATAATGTAGGGCATCATACTCACAGTATATTTTTAAACTCCTTGTGGCAAAGGCGATGAACTGCCGCAAAGCAGTTCGTCGCTTTTAAATACACGCAAAATGACAATAAAACGGAATAGGGAGGACATAGTAATGTCGAAAATTGTCAACGAAGCAAAGATCAAAAACAAGCTCATAGTGAAGATCAGAGAGCTGCTTGAGCACCGCGCCTTTTGGCTGTATCTGTTAGTGGACGAGGCCGAGAAGAGAGGGCTTGATCCGGAGGATTTTGCCTCGGCTGCCATTACCAGATGCGGAATTTCTCAGGGCACCGATCTCCGGAAGCAGAGCGGCACCAAGAGCCTCAAGGGTCTGAGAAAGACTCTGTTCACCAAGGCCGCAAGATGGGTATTCGAGATGGATCTGGTCGAGAACACCGACGACACCCTCTACCTCGATTTCCACTACTGCCCGCTGGTCAAGGCATGGCAGAAGGCCGGCTGCTCCGATGAGGAGATCGCAAGACTGTGCGACATCGCAATGTGCGGCGACCATGGTATCGGAAGCTGCTTCGACGCAAGACTTGAGCTGCCCAAGGCCATCGCAAAGGGCGACGACGTCTGCGCTCTGAGATACATAAAGAACATAGACAGCAAGACTGAATGAAGAAAGCAGACAACAATCTGATCGTAAGACTGTGCCTGCCGCAATTTGCAGTGGGCCTTTTTACGACGATGCTCAACAACTATCTTATTTATTTCTATCAGCCGTCCAAGGAGTCCGGCATCCCCAGCCTGATACCTCAGGGCAGGATTGTGCTGGGCATTCTCACGATAATCGGTCTTATAAAAGCAATAGGACACATTATCGACGCCGTGACCGACCCGCTTATAGCGGCAAGCTCGGACAAGAGCAAGCACCCCGACGGCAGACGCATCCCGCTGATGAAAAAGGCCGCGATCCCCTTCGGACTGTGTGCACTGCTGATGTTCTTCGTGCCGTTTAACTACGTAAGCGGTCTTAACGCAGTTTGGATAGCGGCGTTCATGTGGGGCTATTATTTCTTCTTCACCCTTTACATGATCCCGCACAACGCACTCATTCCCGAGCTCATTCAGGACGGCCCTATGAGAGTCAACGCCTACACCGTCAGCTCGTTTTTCTTCGTGACCGGCAGTGCGCTCGGCTATGTCAGTCCCCTGATAGTCAGCCTGTTTAAGGGCGCGGGACTGGCAACGCTGTGGGCGTGGCGCACGACCTTCGGTATCTACACTGTGATAGGAATAATCCTGCTGCTCATACCGGCATACACCATCAGGGAGAAGGACTATGTCCGCTCCATACTCCCCAACGTCACGCTCGGCCAGTCGCTCAAGCACGCTTTTTCCAACAAGCACTTCAGACTGGTAACCCTCGGTCAGCTTCTGGAGAACACCGGAATGGCGTTTTTCCAGGCCTGCATCATGTATTACGTGACCTCGCTCATGGGACTTGCGGAGACCTATTCCGTGCTGATACTCGCAATATCCATTGCAGGCTCTCTGCTGATGTATCCGCTGGTGAATAAGTTTTCGAAAAAGAAGGGCAAAAAGCTGCCGATAATACTCGGCTGCATCGTGTTCTCCATTGCGGAGATCGTCATCTGCTTCAGCGATGTGATCCCCGGCAACAGACTCGTGCTCGCCTGCGTATTCGCGCTGTTTGTATCCTTCCCCTTCGCGGTGCTCAACGTGCTTCCGGGCGCCATGATGGCGGATATCATCCGGTATGACACCGTCACGACGGGCATTAACCAGGAGGGCATTTTCGGCGCGGCAAGAAGCTTCATCGTCAAGATGGGCAACTCCCTTGCCATCATGATCGTCCCCTCTCTCATAGTCGCGGGCGCGGCCGCGGGCGAAAACGTCGGCATTTTCGGGCTCAAGCTCACCGCCGTCGCGGGAAGCGTATTCTGCCTGCTGGCGGTACTCGTATTCACGCGCTACAAGGAGCGTGAGGTGCTCGCGGTGATCGAAGAAAGCGAAACAAAAGGAGAATAAGCATGGCGGAAAATATGAACAGCTCTTCGCAGGAAAGAGCGATTTATTACGGCGAGCGTCTTGCAGAAATGATAAGATGCAGGACCGTGTCGAAAAAAGAGGGCTTTGAGCCAGAGGAATTTCTCAAGCTCAGAAGGGTCATCGCCGGGCTTTTCCCGCTCATGACGGAGAAGGCGGAGCTCACCATTCTCGGCGACGATGCGTATCTTTACAAGCTCAAAGGCGCGGACGAGAGCCGCAATGTTCTTATGATGTCCCACCACGACGTGGTCGATGCCGCCGGCGAGTGGCAGGAGGAGCCGTTCGGCGGTGTCATCAGGGACGGAAAGCTCTGGGGCAGAGGCACGGTCGATACCAAGACTCCCCTGTTTGCCGAGTTCTCCGCAATCGAGGAGCTTATCGCGGAAGGCTTCGAGCTCCCCGTAAACGTGTATATCTTCTCCTCCCACAACGAGGAGTACGGCGGCGACGGCGCTCTTATCGCGCACGACTACTTTAAGGACAACAACATCTCCTTTGAGTGGATAATCGACGAGGGCGGCGCGGTGATCGACCCGCCCATGTCCGGAATAAGCAAAAAGTGCGCCATGATCGCCGTTCACGAGAAGGGCAGATGCACGGCGCAGCTCGTTGCGAAGGTCGCTCAGGGTCATGCTGGACTTGCGGGCGGTCACAAGACCCCCGTTATGAGAATGGCAGCATTTATGACTCAGGTCGATGAGGAGAAGCCCTTCATCAGAAGGCTCCACCACGAGGTCAGAGGGATGTTCGAGGCGCTTGCGCCGCATATGTCATTCCCCATGAGCTTTGTGTTTTCAAACCTCGGACTGTTTTCGGGTCTGCTCGTCAAGATGATTCCGAAGCTCAACGCCGCCGCAGGCGAAATGCTCGGCACCGGCTGCACCTTCAAAAAGGTCTCCACAGATGAGGACGGAAGCTGCCGCGCCGAGGCATTCCTGCGCTGCATAAACGACGAGGACTTTGCAAAGGATCTCGACGCTCTGCGGAAAATGGCAGAGGGCTACGGCGTTGAAATGACCGTCCCCGACGAGGATAACGAGTACTACAAGCCCTCCTCGCTCGACAGCGCCGGCTATAAATACGTAAGGCAGATCGCGCAGCGCGTGTTTGACTACGCCGCCGTTGCTCCCTTCATTCTCCCCGCCGGCACGGACGCGAGAAGGTTTGTTGACCTTTCCGACGCCGTCATCAGATTTGCCCCCATCGACATCGACGCGCAGCAGTACGCCTCAGTGCACGGAGAAAACGAAAACATCTCCGTTGCGAAGCTCCCCATTGCGGTCGATTTCTATAAGGAGCTTATAAAAAATTATAAGTAAAGCCAAGCAAAAATCTCGACAGCACTCACGGTGCTGCCGAGATTTTTTGTTATTCATTTATGACCTCAAGGCCCTGCAAATAGCGGCGCATCATGTCGAAAATATAGTTTCCGGACACTCTGCGGACATAGCTGCGCGGGCGTCTGTCGCCGACGTGCAGCTCGCGCACATAGGTTGCGTCCTTCGTCGCAAGCGACACGAACACCGTGCCGACCTCGTGCACGCCGTCGCCGTCGGGACCGGCAAGACCGGTAACACCCACTCCCATATCCGTTCCCAGCAGGGCGCGCACGCGCTCGGCCATCTCCTTTGCGACCTCATAGCTCACGGCAGTCTTTTCCTCGATGAGCTTCGGGTCGATGCCGAGGAGCTTGGACTTTGCCTCGTTCGTGTAGGTCACGACGCCGCCGAGGAAAAACTCGCTCGCGCCGGGAATATCGGTGAAGCGCTTTGCAAGCTCGCCTCCCGTGCAGCTCTCGGCTGCCGAGAAGGTCATTTTCTTCTCCTTTAGAAGCTGCATGACGCTCTCCTCAACTGTGTCAACGTCAATACCGAAGATGAGATCGCCCAGCACATCCTTAACGTGGTCGATGACGGGCTTCATCAGCTCCTCCGCTTTCTCGACGCTCTCGGCCTTGGCGGTCACCTGCAAAAGGCAGTCGCTCTCCTTGGCATAGGGCGCCATGGTGGGGTTAGTCATGACGTTCATCTCGTCGCGGAATATCTGATCCATCGCGCTCTCGGACATACCGAAAACGTGGATGGCGTGCGACACGATCTGCTCGTCCGACAGCGAGCGCAGGTACGGCATCGCACAGGCGCGGAACATCGCGTTGCACTCCTTGGGAGGTCCGGGCAGCATGAGCACTATCGTGCCGTCGGCCGCCTTGAACGCGCAGCCGGGCGCGGTGCCCCAATTATTATGGAATATCGTGCAGCCCGCGGGGAGCATCGCCTGCTTGAGATTGTTCTCGGTGAGTTCCTTGCTGTAGCCCTTGTTGGTGAGGTAATCATAGAGATTTGCCTTCTCGTCCTCGTTCATAATGAGCTCAAGCCCGAATTCGCTTGCGAGTATCTGCTTCGTCAGATCGTCGCAGGTCGGGCCGAGACCGCCGGTGGAAATGATAATATCGGCGCGGCGGCGGGCTATCCCGATGCAGTCGCGCAGGCGCTGCGGGTTATCGCCGACGACGGTGTGGTACTTGACGTTTATGCCTATCTCCGAGAGCATGAGCGATATGTCGCGCGCATCGGTGTTCGTCGTGTGACCTAAAAGTATTTCCGTTCCGACGGAAAGTATCTCCGCGTTATATGCCTTTTTCAAACTCATTCGCCTACCTTTATTCGTTCAATGCCGGCATATGCCTCCTCGACGAGCGCGTCAATGTCCAGAGCGGACTCGATCTGCTCAACGTCGCGGAGCTTGGGCTTGGTTTTGGGGTGCTTGGGAGTGAACACGGTGCAGCAGTCCTCATACGGGAGTATCGAGGTCTCAAAGGTGCCTATCCTGCGCGCAAGGCGGACTATCTCCTCCTTGTCCATGCCGATCAGCGGTTGGAGCACGGGAAGCTCGGTGACGGCCTGGGTGGACGCCATCGCCTCCATGGTCTGGCTTGCGACCTGACCGAGGTTTTCGCCCGTGACTATCGCCTTCGCGCCGTTTGCGTCGGCTATCTTCTGCGCAATACGCATCATGAAGCGGCGCATGATGAGGGTGAAGTAATCCTCATCGCACTTTGCGCGGATCTCCTCCTGGATATGCGTAAACGGCACGACCTCGATCGTCATTCTGCCGCAATAGACGGTGAGCTCGCGTGCAAGCTCTATGACCTTCTGCTTTGCCTGCTCGGAGGTGTAGGGGAAGGAGAAAAAGTGCACGGGGATAAGACGCACGCCGCGCTTTGCGATCATGTAGGTCGAAACGGGGCTGTCGATGCCGCCGGACAGCAGCGTGACCGCGACACCGTTTGCGCCCACCGGCATTCCGCCCGCGCCGGGCGTGGGCGCCGCGTGGACATATGCCGCAAGATCGCGCACCTCGATATGCACCGTCAGCTCCGGATCATGCACATCTACCTCGCAGTCGGGGTACGCCTCGGACAGCTCGCCGCCGACGAACTGAGCAAGCTCGATGCTCGTCATGGGGAAGCTCTTGTCGCTGCGCTTTGCCTCGCACTTGAAGCTCTTTGCCGCAAGCATATCCTCCCTGAGATAATCAATGGCAAGCTCCGCTATCTTCTTCGCGTCCTTCTCGCAGCCTGATGCACGGTTTACCGACGCAAGGCCGAACACCTTCGTCATCGCCTCAAACGCCGCGTCCATGTCGCTCGTTTCATCCACGGGCTCAATGTAAACGGTCGATTGCAGACAGTAGGCTTTGAATTTTCCGATTGCCTCAAGACGGCGCTTAATATTGCTCATGAGCTTCTGCTCGAAGGAACGGCGGTTCAAGCCCTTGAGCACGATCTCGCCCTGCTTGAGGAGAATAATATCATTTATCATATCTTTGCTCCTAACTAATTTTAACGAGATATTATATCATTATTTGCTCAAAATCGCAAGAAAAGCTCCGCAAATAGCTTTGCGGAGCGCACACAACAATAATATTATATTTCGATTTGTGATTTTTGTCAATATATTCGGATATTTATTCACATTTTTCGTGCAAGCGCACAAAACAAGGGCTGTTTATTCATGCAGCATTGCTCTTGAATATGCCCAAAAAATTTGATATCTTTAAATCACAGAAAGGGTGATACCAATGTACATCTGATCCGCCCCTCTGAGATCGGATATGACCCGATAGTGAGGGGAACGATGCCGAAGTCAAAATATTAAGAGAACGAGAAACACTAAGTCCTATCCCGCTTGGGGAATCAGCATAACAACCGTCATGTGTGTTTAGATTTGCGTTCCGTTGACAGGCGGCATCCATTCCGCAGAAAGAGAGGTAACCAACGATGTTAGATATCAAGAACTCGCAGAAATGACCCTTGACTGCTCTGAGCAAAACGGTGTAAAGAAACCGTGCAGTCAAGGGTCATTTCGCTTTTATGAATATATATCGGAGCCGCTGCGGAGATAACGCAGCGGCTCCGTTCGTTTTATGGTGTTAACTCGGCATCGCAGTCAGATGCCGTCTCGGAAGTCGTAGGTGCGGTACTGTATCGCCTCGGCAATGTGCATGGGGTCAATGTCCTCCGCGCCCTCAAGATCCGCTATCGTGCGCGCAACACGCAGGATGCGGTCATAGCTTCGCGCCGTGAGCCCCATGCGGTCAAACGCAGAATGCATAAGCTCCTCGCACTCTGGCGTGAGCACACAGTAGGTGTTGAGCGCCTTGGTGCCCATTCCGGCGTTCGAGGTAATGTCGCTGCCGGCAAAGCGGCGCTGCTGTATCTCCCGTGCGGCGTTAACGCGCAGCTTAATTTCCGCCGAGCTCTCTGCCGGTGCGCGGTTTTTGAGCTCCTCGTATTCCAGCGCGGGGGCTTCGACGATGATGTCGATGCGGTCTAGCAGCGGACCGGATATGCGGCTGTGGTATGCGCGCACCTCGTTTGCGGTGCAGCGGCAGCGCCCCGAGGGATGGCCGTACCAGCCGCATTTGCAGGGGTTCATTGCGCAAACGAGCATGAAATTCGCAGGAAAGGTCTCGGTTCCAGCCACGCGCGAGACGGTGACCTCGCCGTCCTCAAGCGGTTGGCGCAGCACCTCGAGAACGTCCTTGCGAAATTCGGGCAGCTCGTCGAGAAACAGCACGCCGTTATGCGCAAGGCTGATCTCGCCCGGACGCGGCACCGTTCCGCCGCCGGACACCGCCGTGGGCGACACGGTGTGGTGCGGCGCTCTGAACGGACGCGCGGACACGATGGGGTCGGTTTTGCTCGTGAGCCCCGCGACGGAATAAATTTCGGTCGAGCGGAGCATCTCCTCGCGGGTCATGTCCGGCAGAATGCCGGGCAAACGCTTGCTCATCATGCTTTTGCCCGCGCCCGGAGGTCCGACCATGAGTATGTTGTGCCCGCCCGCCGCGGCTATCTCCATTGCGCGCTTGACATTCTCCTGACCCTTAACGTCGGCAAAATCGAGATGCCGCACCGCCTGCGGATCAAACTCAGGCATCTGCATCGGCTTAATAAGAAACTCGCCGCGCAGATGGGAAACGAGCTCGGAGACGTTTTCGACGGGATAGACCGTCACGCCCTCGGCATAGGCAGCCTCCGGTGCGTTGTCCGCCGGAACGAACAGCTCCCTTATCCCCTCGCGCGCGGCGGCGACCGCCATCGGCAGCGCACCGTTTACCGGACGCAGAGTGCCGTTGAGCGAAAGCTCGCCGAAAAACGCACAGTCGGACGCGGGCTGCCGTATCGTGCCCGTCGCGGCAAGGATGCCGAGCATTATCGGCAAATCGTACACCGTGCCCGCCTTTTTCGTGTCGGCAGGCGCAAGGTTAACGGTAACGCGGCTGACGGGAAATTTAAAGCCGTTTGATTTTATGGCTGCGCGCACACGCTCACGCGCCTCCTTGACCGCCGTGTCCGGCAGTCCGACGATGTCGAAATTCACAAGTCCGTTCGAGACGAACACCTCGACGGATACGCCGTAGCCGCCGACGCCCTTAACGCCGAGAGATCTTATCGCTGCAAGCATAATTTACCACCATCATTTTACAAAACGGGGACTGCCTGCGCAGTCCCCTGTTCTTTTGCTTATATTACTCCTCTACGGGGCAGGTTATTGCTATGTTCAGCTCGTCAAGCTGCTTCTGCTCAACGACAGAGGGTGCGCCCATCATGACGTCCTGAGCGTTTTTGTTCATCGGGAACGGGATGATCTCACGAATG
>CEAB01001257.1_pt1 | contig 12995 bp, 10 predicted proteins | sample 557651 | NCBI WGS metagenome assembly CEAB01 (sample SAMEA3182046, study PRJEB8094) | gut metagenome | biome: human; feature: gut; material: Stool; isolation source: human stools | place: Canada | collected 2011-11-15
CCCCGCCTACGCTAAGCTCAACCTGACGCTGGACATCTTAGGCAAGCGCCCGGACGGCTATCACGAGCTGCGGATGGTCATGCAGACCGTATCGCTCTGCGACGACGTGACCGTGACGCTCACCGACGGCACAGGCGTCGTCTGCCGCGTCGCGGGCGCAGAGCTTCCCTGCGATGAACGCAACCTTGCCGTCAAGGCGGCGAACGCCTTCTGCGAGGCGCTCGGCTATCACGGCGGCATCGACATCACGCTCACCAAGCGCATCCCGTCCGAGGCCGGGATGGCGGGCGGCAGCGCGGATGCCGCCGCCGTGCTGCGCGTGCTGCGCGATCTGATCGCCCCTACGCTCACGGACGAGCGGCTCGAGGAGATCGGCGCACGTGTCGGCAGCGACGTGCCGTTCTGCGTCCGCGGCGGCACGCAGCTGGCAGAGGGCCGGGGCGAGCGGCTGACCGTGCTGAAAAACGCGCCGAGGCTCTATGCCGCGGTCTGCAAGCCGGACTTTCCCATCTCTACGCCCGCGCTCTTTCAGCGGTCGGACCGCGTGGCGCTGACTGACCGGCCCGACACGGCGGCGATGCTCGCCGCGCTGGAGGCGGGCGACGCGGCGGCGATGTGCGCGAAGGTCAAAAACGTCTTTGAACAGGTACTGCCGGACGGGCAGCGCACGCGCATCGAGGACATCAAGCGCGCTTTGCTTGTCCACGGCGCGGAATGTGCCGCGATGACCGGCTCGGGCAGCGCCGTGTTCGGCCTGTTCCGCGAGGAGGACGCCTGCCGCACAGTGTGCGAGGCGCTGCGAAGCGCAGAGCTGCAAACCTTCTGCACGATTTTTGTTTGAAAAACGAAAAAACCGTTCATACTCAAGCTATTACTTGAAACGGACGGTTTTTTCTTATGAAATTTCGGAAGATCGAGATATCCCTTGCCGTCGGCCTCCTTTGCGCGCTCGTGTGGTGCGCGCTGGAGCCGGGCTTTCTGATGAGCTGGTGGGGCGCGGCGTTCGAGCCGCTGTGCGACGGTGTGCTGACCGCCGAGGGCGAGGGCGGCGAGGTCGTGCTGCGCTCGTTCTTTGCCGAGCTGCTGAAAAAGCTGCTCTCCTGAAAGAGCCGCCTGCGGGCGGCTTTTTCTTATGCCAGAACGTTGAAGAGCATGATGACCACGCCGAGGATGACGAGCACCACGCCGGTCGCGCGGTTGAGCGTTTTGGGAGAAGCCTTGTTGGCGAACACGGCGGCAATGCGCGCCCAGACGAGCGTGAAGAACACGCAGAGCGCGAACACCGTCCAGTCCGGCGCGCCGCCGATGGCGAAGTGCGAGACCGCGCCGGTGAGCGCTGTGAAGGTCATGATGAAAACGCTGGTGCCCACGGCGGTCTTGAGCTCGTAGCCGAGCACAGAGGTCAGAATGAGCAGCATCATCATGCCGCCGCCCGCGCCGATGAAGCCGCAGATAAAGCCGATGAGCACGCCGCAGAGAATAGACTGCACGGCGCGCTTTTTCGCGCTCACGCCGGCCATGGCCTCCTTGGTCGTCATGACGGGACGGACGATGAACTTCACGCCGAGCAGGAAGGTCATAAAGACCGAGAAGCCACCCATCGTGGCCGAGGGGACAAGGCTTGCAATGTAGCTGCCGACCACGGTGAAGGCCAGCACGCATGCCATCATGATGAGGCCGTTGCGGATGTCAAGATTCTTGTTTTTGCCGTAGGTGTAGGCAGACACGGCGCTTGCCAGCACGTCGGACGAGAGCGCGATGCCGACCGCCATATAGGGGTCCATGCCGAGGAAGGTGATGAGCATGGGGCTGATGACCGCCGCGGCGCTCATGCCAGCAAAGCCGGTGCCGAGACCTGCGCCCATGCCGGCGAAAAAGGTGACGAGAAGTGTGATGGCAAATTCCATTTTTAAGGCTCCTTTTCTAACATGGCGTCGAGATCGGCGTCCATAACGGCGAGCGTCCGGAAGAAGCTCGCGCGCATTTCTTCATCTGTGTGAGCAAAGAGCTGCTCAAAAAAAGCGGATTGCACTGCGCGGCCCCGCTCAATGACCGGCTGCGCCCGCTCGGTGCAGATGAGCAGCGTCTTTCGACGGTCGCCCTCGACCGTCTCGCGCCGCAGATAGCCCTCGCGCACGAGCTTATCAACATTCACCGAGACAAGGTTGGCCTTGATGCGCCGGACCTCCACGATGTCGCCCGCCGTCCGGTAGCCGGGGTTGTTGGCAAGAAACATCAGAATGTCAAAGGCGGTCTGCGGCAGCTTCAGCTCGCGGCAAAGCGGCTTGCAGGCGGCGGCATAGGCGCGGGCAAATTTATGGGCAAATTCCATACCGGCGTTCATACACAGGACTCCTTTTCAAATAATGCAAAATTGAACAGTTCAAATTTGAACTAAAAGATAGCACACATCGGGCATCCTGTCAAGAAAAATATTGACGCCCGTTCAATTCAGGGCACGGCGGAATATCCACGGTTGCCGAACGGCGGGAATGATGGTAAAATAGAAAAAAACGATGAAGGGAGGGCGGTATCATGCTGCGTATCCTGCTGGGCCGCGCCCGCACGGGCAAGTCCGCGCGGGTGTTGGAGGAGATCCGCGCGCTGGGCGATTCCTCGCAGCAGATCCTGCTCGTGCCGGAGCACGCTTCGCACGTCGCGGAGGTGGACGTGTGCCGCGCGTGCGGTGTGACCGCGAGCCGTCACGCGGAGGTGCTGACCTTCAAGCTGCTGGCCTCGCGCGTGCTGACGCTCACCGGCGGCGCGGCGGAGGTGACGCTCGACAACGGCGGAAAGCTCCTGCTGCTCCAGCGTGTGCTGGTGTCGCTTGCGCCGAGCCTGCGCGTCTATCGCCGCCCCTCACAGCGCGCGGCGTTTCTGGAAAGTCTGCTCGCGCTCATCGAAGAATTGCAGGCCTATGCCGTCGCGCCGGAGGTGCTGGCGGAAAAGGCCGAGGCCATCGCGGGCGAGAGCGGCGAGCGGCTGCGCGATGTGGCGCTGCTCTACGGCGCGTATCTTGCCAAGCTCCACGAGGGCGGGCGCGATGCGCGCGACCGGCTGGAGAAGCTGGAGGAAAACCTTGCGGCCTCCGGCTACGCCGACAATAAGGACATTTTTCTCGACGGCTTTTCCTACTTCACGGGCCGCGAGCGGAACATCCTGCGCATTCTGCTCAAGCGGGCAAAAAGCGTCACCGTGACGCTGCTCGGCGACGGCAGCGACAGCGAGCTGTTCGCCGAGGGCCTGCGCGTACGCGAGCAGCTTTACGCTCTTGCGCGGGATGCGGGCGTTCCCTGCACGGAGGAGGTGCTGCGCGGCGGCACGCCGCGCGATGCGCTCGGTCATGTGGAGAAGTATTTCTTCGGCGGTAATGTCCGCTGGGACGAGCCAACGGAGCAGCTGCGGCTGTATGAAGCCTCCACCGCTTACGACGAGGCGGAGCGGATCGCCGCGGAAATTCTGCGTCTGGTGCGCTGCGAGGGCTACCGCTTCCGCGATATTACGGTCACCTCGCGCGATATGGATGCCGCGGAGCCGGTGCTGCGCACCGTATTCGCGCGCTGCGGCATCCCGCTCTACTGTGCGCGGCGCAGCGATATTCTGCGCCGCGGCGTGCCAGCGATGCTGCTCGGCGCGCTTGACGCGGTGAGCGGAGGCTTTGAGTACGAGGATGTGTTCCGCTGCCTCAAGACCGGCCTCGCGGGACTTTCGGCGGAGGAGTGCGACCTGCTGGAAAACTACGTCATCAAGTGGGGCATTCGCGGCGCAATGTGGACGCGCGACGTTCCGTGGACGGCGCACCCCGAGGGCTACGGCGTGCCGTGGCGTACAGAGCATGAGGAAATGCTCGCGCGGGTGAACGCCGCGCGGGAAAAGGTACGCGCGCCGCTGAGCCATCTCTATGAGGGCGTGCGCGGTATGGGAGACGTTGAGGGTAAAGTAACAGCACTTTACAATTATCTGACGGAGATCGCGCTGCCCGAAGAGCTGCAGCGGCAGACGGAGACGCTTTGGCAGCGCGGCGAAACGCAGCGGGCGGAGGAGCTGGCGCAGCTCTGGAACGTTCTGTGCGGCGTGCTCGACCAGTTTGTGGAGATGCTGGGCGGTACCGAGCTGGATGCGGAGGAGTTCGCGCGGCTCATGCGCCTTGTGCTCACGCAGTATTCGGTCGGCACGATCCCGGTCTCGCTTGACCGGGTGAGTCTTGCCGAAATGACGCGCAACGACCGCCACGCCGTGCGCGTGCTGTTTTTGATGAGAGCGAACGACCATGTGCTGCCCGCCGTGGGCGGCAGCGGCGGCATTTTGAAGGACGAGGACCGCGCGGCGCTCGAGGCGCTCGACGTGCGCCTTGCGCCCTACGGCATGGCGCAGTTCCGGCTGGAGCTGCAGAATCTCTATGCGGCGCTCGCCCAGCCGACCGACCGGCTCTACATCTCTTATCCGCGCTTTGATAACGCGGGCGCCGAGCTGCGCCCCAGCTTTGTCGTCGGGCGCGTGCAGACGCTTTGCCCGTCGGTAAAGGTCGAAACGGAGGATGCCGACAAGGCATACCGCCTTACAACGGAGAGCGGTGCGCTCGACTACGCGGGCGAACACGTCGGCGGGGAAGCGTGGCGTTATCTGGAGCGGCGCGGCGGCTGCGCCGAGGCGCTTGCCGCCATGCGCGACGCCTCGCACTATACGCGCGGAAGGCTCTCGCGTGAGGCCGTCCACACGCTCTACGGGCGCAGCATCACGCTCAGCGCCTCGCGCATGGACAAGGCGCGGAGCTGCCATTTCGCCTACTTCATGCAGTACGGCCTGCGCGCGAAGGAGCGCACAGCTGCGGGCTTCGACGCGCCGCAGGTCGGCACCTTTGTCCACGACGTGATGGAGCACACGCTCCGCGCGGCGAGCGAGCGCGGCGGCCTCAAGGCGCTGGAGCGTCCGGCGCTGCACGCGCTTGTGCGGCAGGCGATCGGTGCATACATTGAAAAAAATCTCCCCGACCTTGACGGGAAGAACGCGCGCTTCCGCTATCTTTTCCGCCGGCTGTGCGAGTCGGTCTACCGCATCATGGATTCGACGGTGGAGGAGCTTTCCAACTCCGATTTCGAGCCGCTGGCCTTTGAGCTGGGCTTCGGCGCGGACGGACAACTCCCAGCCGTGACCATCCGCGAGGCAGGGGAGGAGCTGCGCGTGGTCGGCAAGGTCGACCGTGTGGACGGCTGGCTCAAGGACGGCAAGCTGTATCTGCGCGTGGTGGACTACAAGACCGGCGCGAAGCGCTTTGACCTCGCGGAGCTGCGCTACGGGCTCGGCCTGCAAATGCTGCTCTATCTCTTTACGCTGCGGGACGAAGGGGGAAAGCTCTTCGGCGGCTATCCCATTGAGCCGGCGGGGGTCCTCTATCTTCCCGCACGGGAAAAGCTGCTGAATCTGCCGCGCAATGCCTCGGAGGAGGAGATCGAGCGCGCGATGCACAAGGAGCTGCAGCGCAGCGGCATGGTGCTGAACGATCCCGCGGTGCTGCGCGCGATGGAGCACAGCGCGCTGGAAGCGCCGTGCTATCTCCCGGTGCGCGTGAAAAAGAGCAAGGACGGCGTGACGGAGATCACCGGCAGCGTCGCCACGAGCGCTCAACTCGGCAAGCTGGGCCTGTATGTCGAGGAGCAGCTGCGCCGCATGGTGCGCGAGCTGGCGAGCGGCAACATCGACGCCGACCCGTGGGCGCGCAGCGAGCAGGACAGCGCCTGCACCTATTGCGAATTCGCGCCCGCCTGCCACTTTGAAAACGGCCGCGGCGGCGACCGCATCGAATACATCCGCGCGACCGGAGCCGAGCAGCTTTGGGAGCACGTTGACCGGACGATCGAGGAAGGGGGAAAACGCGATGGCTGACATTCTGACCGCCGAGCAGCAGGCGGCGGTAGAGAACCGCGGGCGGAGCCTGCTGGTGTCCGCCGCGGCGGGCAGCGGCAAGACGAAGGTGCTCGTCGAGCGGCTTTTTTCCTACGTCGAGAGCGGCGAAGCGAACCTTGACGACTTTCTCATCATTACCTACACCCGCGCCGCGGCGGCGGAGCTGCGCGGCAAGATCGCCAAGGTTCTCGGCGAAAAGCTGCAGGAGGACCCGCTCAACGCGCATCTGCAGCGGCAGCTGCTGCGCGTCTACCGCGCGGACATCAAAACGGTGGACGCCTTCTGCACGGCGCTGCTGCGCGAGAACTGCCACCTGCTGCGCGAGGACGCGCGCGGCCACGCGCTGCGGCCCGATTTCCGCGTGCTCGACGAGAATGAGGCACAGCTTCTGCGCGAGCGGGTACTCGCGCGCACGCTGGATGAATTTTACGAGACGATGCGCGAGGGCGACGGCGCGTCGCTCCTGGCCGATACCCTTGGCGCGGGGCGGGACGACCGCGCGCTCGGCGCGCTGGTGCTCGAGCTGCACGGAAAGCTGCAGGCGCAGCCGTACATGGACCGCTGGCTCGCGTCGCAGGAGCAGCTTTGGCACGATCTGCCGCCGCGTGTGGAGGATACGGTCTACGGGACGCTGCTGCTTTCTATGGTGCGGCGCAAGGCGTTCCACTGTGCCGCACTGCTGCGCGGCGCGGCGGAGGAGATGACGTCGGACGCCGCGCTTGCGGATAAGTACGCGCCGCTCTTTCTCGGCGTGGCGGAGCAATTCGCGCTCTTCGCCGCGTCAGCGGAGGAGGACTGGGATGCGGCGGCGAAGCGCCGCGTGGACTTCCCGCGCCTGACGGCGGTGCGCAAGTGCGGGGACGAAGCGCTCAAGGCCAAAATGCAGGGCGTGTGGAACGGCTGCAAAAAGACCGCTAAGGGCTTTGACGAGGTGTTTTCCGTCACCTCTGCCGAGGCGATGGAGGACCTGCGCGCGATGGCGCCCGCCATGCTCGCGCTCTTAAAGCTGACGGCGGATTTTTCCCGCGCCTATCAGGAGGAGAAGCGCCGCCGCAACGCGGCGGACTTCTCCGACCAGGAGCATGAGGCCATCGACCTGCTCCTCGGCGCGGACGGACAGCCCACCGACCTTGCGCGGACAGTCTCGCAGCGCTACCGCGAGATCATGGTGGACGAGTACCAGGACACGAACGAGGTGCAGAACTGCATCTTCTCCGCCATTTCCCGTGAAGGAAAAAACCTTTTCACCGTCGGCGACGTCAAGCAGAGCATCTACCGCTTCCGCCTCGCCGACCCGCGTATTTTCCTCGACCACTATCTGCGCTACCCGCACTCCGCCGACACGGCGGAGGGCGAGAGCGCGAAGCTCCTTTTGAGCAAAAACTTCCGCTCGCGCGATACGGTGCTGGACGCGGCGAACTTCGTGTTCCGCAACGTCCTTTCCCGGGAAATGGGCGAGCTGGACTACGGCGAGGACGAGTCCCTGCACGTCGGGGCGAGCTATCCCGAGAACCCCGACTGCTGCACGGAGTTCCATTTTGTGGAGATGTCCGCGCAGGAGAGCGACACGGAAAAGCTCCGCGCGGCCCGGGCCGAGGCGAGCTTCGCCGCGGACTACATACAAAGGCTCATCGCCGGCGGCTTCACGGTGCAGGACGATAAAACGCACGAGCCGCGCACGGTGCGGGAGGAGGACATCGTCATCCTCATGCGCTCGCCCCGCACACGGCTTGCCGACTATCGCCGCGCGCTGGAGAGCCGCGGGCTGCACTGTGCCGCCGAGAGCGACGGCGGCTTTTACGAGACGATGGAGGTCGCCGTGACCTTCGCACTGCTCGAGATATTGGATAACCCGCGGCAGGACGTGCCGCTCATCTCCGTGCTGCGTTCGCCGCTCTTCGGCTTCACACCGAACCGTCTCGCCGAGCTGCGCGCGAAAACGCCGGGCGGCGATTTTTACGATGCACTCGCCGCGGACGGGGGCGAGGACTCCGCACGGTTCCTCGCGCTGCTGTGCGAGCTGCGTGAAAGCGCGCAGACGCTCACGCTCACCGAGCTGGTCGCGGCGCTCTATGAGCGCTGCCATATCCCGGCGGTGTTCGGCGCGATGCAGGGAGGGGCCGCACGCCGGGAAAATCTTCGTGCGTTCTTCTCGCTGGCGGAGGAATTTGAGCGCGGCGGCGGGCGGGGGCTCTTCGCCTTTGTCCGGCATCTGCGCGAGCAGCTGGAATCCGGCGAGCCGCCCGTGCCGCAGACCACGCACGCCGCGCAGGGCGTGCGCATCATGAGCATCCACAAGTCCAAGGGACTGGAATTTCCGGTCGTGATCCTTGCGGACCTCGCGCGGCCATTCAGCCGCATGGACTTCCAGAGCTCCGTGCTCGTCCACCCGGAATACGGCCTCGGGCCGGTCTGCGTGGACACGAAGCGCTCGATCAAATACCCCACGGCTGCGCGGCTCGCACTCGAGCGTCAGCTGCGCCGCGAGGCCAAGGCCGAGGAGCTGCGCGTGCTGTACGTCGCCATGACGCGCGCGAAGGAGAAGCTCGTCATGGTCTGCGCCCGCGCGGGCGCGGCGAAGCATCTTGCCGACCTCTGCGCCGTGACCTCCTGCCCCGTGCGGCCGGAGACGGTGGAGGAGCAGAAGTGCATGGCGGACTGGATCCTGCTGCCGCTTTTGTGCCGTCCGGAGGCTGCGCCGCTGCGTGAGCTGGCGGGCGCGGACGCGGCGGCGGTCACGGAAAGCGATGCGCCGTGGCGCGTGGAGGTCCACAACGGCTACGACTTTGCGCCCACCGAGCGCGCGGCAGAGGAGTGCGCGGAGGAGACTGCCCCCGAGCTGCCGCTGGACACGGCGGCGCTGGAGTGGCGCTATCCCTACGAACCGGAAACGACGCTCAGCGCCAAGCTGACCGCGACGCAGCTCAAGGGCCGCGCGCTTGACGAGGAGATCGCGGAGAACGCCCCGCTGCCCCCACGCCTGCGGAGCCTCGCAAAGCCGAGATTTCTGGAGGGAGCGGCGGCGCTTACGCCCGCCGAGCAGGGCACCGCGATGCACGCGGCGCTGCAGTTTCTCGACTTCTCGACGCCGGCGGAGGAAGGTGCGGTGCGCGCCGCAGTCAAAAGCATGGAGGAGCGCCGCCTGCTCACGCCCGAGCAGGCGCGGGCGGTCGACGCCGCCGCGCTGACGCGGTTCCTGCAAAGCCCGCTGTGCGCGCGCATCCGCGCGGCAGGGGAGCGGGCCAGGCGGGAATACCGCTTCTCGCTGCTTGAGAGCGCCGCGCGCTTTGTGCCGGAGGCGAGCGCCGGAGACGAGATCCTTTTGCAGGGCGTGGTGGACTGCTTCTTTGAGGAGGACGGCACGCTGGTCGTGGTCGATTTCAAGACCGACCGCATCGCGCCGGACGCGCTCGCCGAGCGCGCGGAGCATTACCGGCCGCAGCTCGAGGCGTACTCGCTCGCGCTCGCGCAGGTGATCGGAAAGCCCGTGAAGGAGAAGATCCTATACTTCCTCCGCCGCGGCGAGCAGATCATACTCTAGTTATAAAAACGAAAAAACTTTGCAAAAATGCAAAAAGTGCTTGCATTTTCCTGCTTGGTGTGATATTCTATCCGAGCTTGAAAAGGGCGGTCCTCTGCCGTGCGCGGGTGAAAGAACCCTGATGCGCCATGGAAAAGCGGTCACGAACGCCTATAAATTAGGAGGAAATATCCATGGATCTCATCAAGGAACTCGAAAGCCAGCAGATGAAGGCTGAGAAGCCCGTTGCCAACGTCGGCGACACCGTCCGCGTCCACGTCAAGATCAAGGAAGGCTCCCGCGAGCGTATCCAGGTCTTCGAGGGCATCGTGATCGCCAAGAAGCACGGCGGCATCGAGGAGACCATCACCGTCCGCCGTCTGGCCTATGGCGTCGGCGTCGAGAAGGTTTTCCCGCTGCACTCTCCCTCGATCGAGAAGATCGAGACCGTGCGTACCGGTTTTGTCCGCCGCGCGAAGCTCTACTATCTGCGTGACCGCGTTGGTAAGGCTGCCAAGATCCGCGAGAAGCTGTAAGAAAAGCAAAATAGAAACGACGTGGGCGACCGCGTCGTTTTTATTTTTGTTGTTTTTTTGCGTGGCGCGTGGTATCATACACCATGAAATATTCTGCGGCCCTGCGCCGCCTGAGCGATGGAGAAACGAGTATGAACGATTTTGATAATGAGATCCTGCCCACCGATCCCGACGAGGGAGAGGAGATCACCGAGCGCGTCGTCGGGCGCGAGACCTACGAATGGGTGCGCTCGCTGGTGGGCGCGGTGCTGGTCATCACGCTGCTCTTTACCTTCGTGGTGCGCCTGATGGGCGTTGACGGCCATTCGATGGTGCCGACGCTGCAGGACGGCGACCGCCTGATCGTGGTTAGCGGCTGGCTGTGCGGCGATTACAAATACGGCGACATCGTCATTGCGTACAAGGAGAGCTTCGATGCCGAGCCCATCGTCAAGCGCGTTATCGCCACCGAGGGGCAGACCGTGGACATTGACTTTACGCTCGGGCGCGTGTTCGTGGACGGCGAGCTGCTGCAGGAGGATTATGTCAACGACCTGACCTATCTCGACGAGGGGACGCAGTTCCCGCTGACGCTCGGCGAGGGCGAGCTGTTCCTGATGGGCGACAACCGCAACCGCAGCAGCGACAGCCGCGACGAACGACTCGGCGCGGTGGACGAGCGGCTCATCATCGGCAAGGCGGTGCTGCTGGTATTTCCGGGCAGGGATAGCCTGACCGACAAGCGCGATTTCAGCCGCCTCGGTTCTTTGAAGATGAAGTGAGGGGGGGAGACGTTATGCAGCTGGAAAGTCTGAGCTGGTTCCCCGGACACATGACAAAAACGCGCCGCATGGTCGCCTCCGAGATCGGCAGCATGGACGCGGTGTGCGAGATCATCGACGCGCGCATCCCTCGCGCGAGCCGCAACCCCGACCTCGACGATCTGACGGCGGGCAAGCCGCGCATCGTGGTGCTCAACCGCGTCGATCAGGCGGACCCGAAGGCGACAAAGCAGTGGGCGGCATGGTTCCGCGCGCAGGGCTATGCGGTGCTGGAGGTCGACGCCAAGTCCGGCGCGGGCGTGAAGCAGTTCGCGCCCGCCGTGCGCACGCTGCTTGCGGACAAGCTCCGCGCCTACGAGGAAAAGGGGCAGGTCGGGCGCGTGCTGCGCGTGATGGTGCTCGGCATCCCGAACGTCGGCAAATCGACCTTCATCAACAAGGTGTCCGGCCGAAAGACCGCCAAGGCGGAGGACCGCCCCGGCGTGACGCGCGGCAAGCAGTGGGTTCCGGTGGATAAAACACTGGAGCTTCTGGACACGCCCGGCATCCTCTGGCCGAAATTCGAGGACCCCGATGTGGGCGTGCGCCTCGGGTTTACCGGCGCCATCCGCGACGACGTGATGGATATGGAGGATCTGGCCTCCCGCCTGATGGCGTACCTCGGTGCGCATTATCCAGACGCGCTGACCGAGCGCTACAAGATCGCCGTCGAGCCGGGAGAGCAAGGCTGGGAGCTGCTGGAGAAGGCGGGCCGCAAGCGCGGCTTCCTCATGTCCGGCGGCGAGGTGAACACCGAGCGCATGGCGCGCATTTTGCTCGACGAATACCGTGCCGGCAAGCTGGGACGCTTTACACTTGAATTGCCGGAGGAGAACGCATGAGCAAGCACATTTCGCTCGCAAGCTATGAGCTGGAAGCCGCCGCCCGCGCAGAGGGGTATGCCCATGTCTGCGGCGCGGACGAGGCGGGCGCGGGTCCTCTGATGGGGCCGGTGTACGCCGCCGCGGTGATCCTGCCGGAGGGCTGCGTCATCGAGGGGCTGGACGACTCGAAGAAGCTCAGCGAGAAAAAGCGCGAGGCGCTGTTTGACATCATCCGCGAAAGGGCGGTCGCTTACAGCGTCGCGTCCGTGGACGCGCGGGAGATCGACGAGATCGACATTTTGAACGCCCGCATGAAGGCGATGCAGCTTGCCATCGACGGTTTGAACGTCAAGGCGGACTTTGCCCTCATCGACGGCAACCGTGACCATGGGACGAAATACGCCGTTTCCACGCCGCACCGCACGGTCGTCGGCGGCGACGGCGTGAGCATGAGCATCGCCGCGGCATCGATTTTAGCCAAGGTCAGCCGCGACCGCTTCGTGACCGACGTGCTGGACAAGCAATATCCGCAGTATCAATTTGCAAGGCACAAGGGCTATGGAACCAAGCTGCACTACGCCATGCTCGACGAGTACGGCCCCTGCCCCTGTCACCGAAGGACTTTTCTCAAAAAGTGGGAGGCGGGGAGACCATGAGCACGACCAGAGAAGCCGGCGACCGCGGCGAAGCGATGGCCGCGGAGTATCTGCGCGAGAACGGCTATGAGATCCTTGCCTCGCAGTTCCGCTGCCGCTTCGGCGAGATCGACCTCATCGCCCGGCGGGGCGATATTCTCTGCTTTGTAGAGGTTAAGCTGCGCAGCGACCGGCGCTTCGGTCTGCCGCGCGATTTTGTCACCGCTGCCAAGCAGCGGCGTATCCGCACCACGGCGGCCTTTTACATGACGCGGCACGATCCCGACCTCTGCGCCCGCTTTGACGTGGCGGAGGTCTACGACGACGAAACGCCGCCGCGCATCGAGTACATTGAGAACGCATTTGAGTGATCGGCAGGAAAGGGGGCGGCTATGGCGCTCTATACGATCGGCGATCTGCACCTCTCGCTCGGCGGGAGCAAGCCGATGGATATTTTCGGCGATAAGTGGGCGAACCACGTTGAGCGCCTGCGTGAGTCCTTTTCGCACCTGACGGCGGACGACGTGACGGTGCTTGCGGGCGACCTCTCCTGGGGCATTTCGCTTGAGGAGTCGCTGCCGGACTTTCAGTTCATCGACGCGCTGCCCGGGCGCAAGATCATTCTGAAGGGAAACCATGACTACTGGTGGGGCACCGCCACGAAAATGAAGAAATTTTTCGAGGCGCACGGCATCGAAAGCATTGATATTTTGTTCAACAACTGCTTCTTCTACGGGGACTATGCCCTCTGCGGCACGCGCGGCTGGTTTTATGAG
>CEAB01029848.1_pt1 | contig 12960 bp, 9 predicted proteins | sample 557651 | NCBI WGS metagenome assembly CEAB01 (sample SAMEA3182046, study PRJEB8094) | gut metagenome | biome: human; feature: gut; material: Stool; isolation source: human stools | place: Canada | collected 2011-11-15
GTCGGTGCAAAGGCACAGACGGAAATTGTAGTCGGACCGAAAGTCGGTTTGAATATGACCAATATTTCGAATTTCGATTTGAAAAATAAACTGAGTTTCCATGTGGGTGGTTTCGCTGAATTCAGGTTTAACGATTATTTTGCTATTCAACCCGAATTGGTGTATTCAAGACAGGGAGCCCGGGAGAAAATCGATGGCAATAAAATTAAATTGCGGGCTAATTACCTGAATATTCCGGTATTGGCCAAGTTATATGTGTTGGATGAATTGAGCGTCGACCTGGGACCTGAATTCGGTTTTGCCCTGAATGCTAAAGCAAAGTATAAAGACGACGGTACGACAGTCAAACATAAAATGAATGATATAAATACACTGGCCGTGAATTTTGCTATCGGGCTTTCTTATAATTGGGATGATTTTATGTTCTCGGCCCGCTATAATCTGGGGTTGAGTAATGTTTTCGATAAGGATAAATATGACGGGAACAATAAAAACCGTGTATTCCAGCTGTCGGTTGGATATCGGTTCGGTGGACTGTTCTAGGATAAAATGAATCGGTCATATAAAAAGCTCCCGGTGATGTGCCGGGAGCTTTTTTTGGGTTTCCAGCCCTTTCAACTGTTTTTTCCTTTCAGTAGATCCCGGATTTCGGTCAGCAATTGTTCTTCTTTACTTGGAGCCGGTGGAGGAGTGGGCTTAGTTTCTTCTTTTCTTTTCATACTGTTGATCAGCTTGACGAATAAGAAGATAGAAAAGGCGATAATCAGAAAATCCAGGGCTGTATTGATAAAATTGCCGTAATTGATACTGACGGCTTCAGTGACTTTTCCTGTAACGGCATCGGTATGTGCATGTTTCAGGACGATTTTCAGACTTTCAAACTTTACTCCTCCGATCAGCAGTCCGATCGGGGGCATAATGATATCGCTTACCAGAGAAGAGACGATCTTACCGAAGGCGCCTCCGATAATGATACCGACAGCCATGTCTACAACGTTGCCACGCATGGCAAAAGTTTTGAATTCTTTTAAAAAGCTCATATTGGTCTTATTTTGGGTGTTTATTTACTGATTTTTGACAGGTCTCACTTTTTGTCCTTCCTGGATGGAAGCTATTCCGGCTATAATAATCAGATCGTCCGGGTTCAAGCCAGCCTCGACAAGGATATGATCGTTGTATTTTTTTATCCTGACTTGCTGACGATGAGCTGTATGGCTTGCCGGGTCGACGATCCATACATATTCCTGATGGTGTGCTTCTTGTAAGGCACTGGCCGGAAGGACGAATTTGTCGGATATCATATTGTCGACTTCAACGATCACTTTACACGAAAATCCTGGAAATACATTTTGCCGATACGGGGCGAACTGTTTGTCCGTAATAAGTAGAGTCACCGGTATCCCCGAACCGTTCGAGGAATAGATATACTCTTTGACCTCTGTCGTGAAAAGTTTTCCTTTTTGGGAATCGAATTCGACATAGATCTTTTTCGGGATGTCGAGTAGTTGGATACTGGTTTCGGGAAGCATGAAATTAACTTCGATGTCTTTAGGATCTACCAGACGGACGACCGATTGCCCGGTAAGTATTTCTTCGTGATTCTCGACGAAGCGTTGTTCGATAAACCCGTCGAATGGTGCGGTCAGTACGGTGTAATCCAGAGTACGCCGGGCCATATTCAGGGCTGAAGTGGCCTGAATATAATCGGTTTGGGCTATTTCCAGGTTTTGTTTGGCTACGGCATTGGCAGCATAGAGGCGCTGATTACGTTCGTAGATAGATTCGGTTGTTTTATAATTGGCTAAAGCGGTTTGATATTGCCGTTGGTAATCATAGGGATCGATTCGGGCGATCACCGTCCCTTTTTTTATTTTTTGGCCGGTATTGACATTGACTTCGGTCAGGGTACCCGGCAAACGGAAGGCCAGTATACTGAAATTCCGGGCTGTTACGGTTCCGGTATATTGATGGTTGAAAGTGCCTAAGGCTTCGACTTTTATCACCCTTACCGGCCGGGGCAGATCGGAAAGAGTAGCTTTCTTTTTTCCCTGACACGCCAGACAAAAAGAAAGTATCGATATGAAAACCAGGTAACGAAATTTCATCGTAAAAATCGTAAATGTTTTTTCATTTTTACGATGAAAGTCACCTCACTGGTTGCAAGGAAAGAGATATATTTACTGTTTTTTAGTATTTAAAACTGCTTCCTCCTAAAAATTCCCGGATGATCGAGGTCGGTGGAATTTCACGGGTCGGTACAGCCCGGATGTAAGAAAAAAATTTCAATAAGCGTAAAGCTTTGGAATGTTCGGGGTGCTGTTGGGTTACTTCCCGGAGTAAAGGTTCGGCCTGTGTTTTTAATGCTCCTAATTCATAAATCAAAGCAGAATTGAAGATCGCGTCGGCTTCTTCCTGGTAGGGTACGATATGTTTTTGTTCGCCCAGCAATACACTTTCCCAACGTTTCAGGGTATCGAGGGCGGAATAATTCCGGTATTTGTAATCGCGTACCATGCGCCGGATCAGACGATTATCTGTCGGATTGATCAGGTTGTGATTATCGATAGCGATAGAGGTCAGCGCAGAAACGAATATCTTGAAAAGGGTTTCCGGCGGCAGCAACCGGGTGAGTTGGGGATTCAGCCCATGAATACCTTCGACGATGATCACATTGTTCCGGGCGATTTTTAGCTTTTCACCGTCATAATAACGTTGTCCGGTTTCGAAAGAGAATTTAGGAATTTCGACCTCTTCCCCTTTTAGTAACCGTTGTATATTATCCGTAAAGGTGGCGATATCGAGGGCATCGATAGACTCATAATCGTATTCCCCTTTTTCGTCTCTCGGAGTAAATTCGCGGTTGACGAAGTAATTGTCCAGAGAAAGATTGACGGGTTTCATGCCATTGACCATCAGTTGTATGGCCAATCTTTTGCTGAACGTGGTTTTCCCGGACGAAGAAGGACCGGAGACCAATATCACTTTTACCTTTTTATGCCGGGCCTTGATTTTATCGGCGATAAGCGAAATTTTTTTCTCGTGGAGTGCTTCACTGATTTTGATCATAGGACCTGAATATTTCAACTCCACGATTTTGTTCAGATGCCCGATATCGGTCACTTCAAGGATTTTTCCCCAGCGTTTGTATTCACTGAATACCTGATACAACTTATCTTGTGGAATGACAGGCAGTACCCGGGTCGGATCGGTCCGGTCGGGAAGTTGCAATAGCATACCTTCTTTATAGGGGATCAGACCGAATGTTTTCAGACAACTGGTCGAAGGAGCCAGGGTCCCATAAAAATAATCGGGAAGATCGTTCAGATAATAAAGGGAAGTGAAAAGTTTTCCCCGGGTTTCCATTAAGTTTGCTTTATCTTTCAACCCTCTTTTTCTGAAAATAAGAACTGCTTCGTCGGTAGGGATTTCTTCCCGTACAATCGGATAGTCGGCTTGAATGATTTCTTTCATTTTATTTTCCAGTTCGGAAATGATTGCCGGAGTCAGTACGATTTCTTTGTTGACGATCCGGCAAAAAATGCCGTTCGAAATAAAATATTCGGCCCGAAGTGTTTTCTTTGGAAATAATTGGGCTACAGCTTGATATAGTACGAAAATCAACGAACGCGAATAAACGCTGTATCCGTCCAGGGTCGTGACATCGATGAAGTTGACCCGCAGAGGGGTCATTACAACGAACTGCAAGTCCTGTAACTGATTATTGACCAAAGCCCCGAGGATGTGATTATGGTTTTCCGGGAAGATGATCTTTTTTACATCTCTAAGTGTAGTGCCTAACTCTATTTCGTATTCCTGGTGTGTATTTTCACAAGTAATATTGACTGTCCTCATATTTATACATTTAATGCTTAGCTAAAGTAATAACAAAAAATGTATAAACAAATACCGTGCCTCATCTAACGTGATTTTTATTATTTGTACAGTTCTTTTTTCTTAGGGATACTGATCGTATAAGTTTTGTGTTGTGGATTTTTTAAATCGGTTTTCCGGAGCCAGGGGTTGAAACGCTTCAGGGTTTTATAGGTAATCCCTTGCTCTTGCGCAAAATCGGCCCAGCTTTTGACAGGACCTTTCACTTCTACTGTTTCTGTTTTTTCGAAAGTATAAACGGTATTTACTTTAAAATTGTACAGTTCGGGATGATTCATAATCTGTTTCAGGGCCAGAATCCGGAATACATAACGTTCCGTTTCCTCTCCCAACAGGAGATTGTAATAATTCGTTTCTTTCTGGAGGTCCATTTGCCGGGAAACCATAGCAGCGCCTGCATTATACGCAGCTGCAGCCAGTGTCCACGAACCGAATTTCTCATAAGCTTTTTTGAGATAGGCGGCAGCGGCTTCCGTCGATTTTTCGATGTGATAGCGCTCGTCTACTTCATTATTGATTTCCAAACCGTTTTCCTTCCCGGTACCTTTCAGAAACTGCCATACTCCGACTGCTCCGGCAGGTGATTGGGCCTGAGGGTTCAGACGGCTTTCGATGACCGCCAGGTATTTGAAATCTTCCGGGATACCGTTCTTTTCCAAAATCGGTTCCATCAGTTGGAAAACCCGGGGAGCCGTTTGTAGAATCTGAATGGTATGTGAATGTAAATAAGAATTGACGATCAGTTCTTTCCGAAGTGCTTCCTGTACATCCAGGCGTTGCAACGGTACGGTCTCTCCGGCAAAAGTCAGGGTCTCGGGCATATAGGCATCGCTATAATAACCTGAAGTTGAGGATTGAACCGGAGTAGAAGCCGTTGCGATCGGTGAATTACTTTTGCAGGCAATAAACAATAATCCGGCTACATTCAAGAGTGTGATAATGACACAGATATAGATTACCGTATTTTGTCTTTTCATTGTAGATTTATAAATTTATATTTGTACGTGCAAAGTTAATAAAAAGATTAGAAAATAATGATTAGGAATAACGATTAGAGCTCCCAAGAGCAACTCAGTAACTCAATAACTCAGTAACTCAACAACTCAGTAACTCAACAACTTTTATGAATAGGTATAATTTTGATCAAATGATTGACCGTCGGAACACCGATTGTGTGAAATACGACGGTTTGCAGGATGTTTTCGGGTGTACGGATCTGTTGCCGATGTGGGTAGCCGATATGGATTTCCGGGTTCCCCCGGAGGTGCAGGAGGCGGCACGTAAATGTTGTGAACAGGGTATTTTCGGTTATACGTTCCGTTCGGATGATGGTAAGGATGCTTTCCGTAATTGGGTGAAACAGCGGTATCGTTGGGAGGTAAAGGAAGAATGGTTGTCTTCCAGCCCCGGGATTGTTACTTCACTGGCGATTTCTGTCCGGGCTTTTACTAAGTCCGGCGATAAGGTGATGATTATGACTCCGGTATATCCTCCGTTTCATGCCGTAGTAAAGGATAATGGCCGCGAATTGGTATGTTGTCCTTTAATAAGAGATACCGAAAAGTATGTGATCGACTGGGAATGCTTCGAACAGGGATTACAAAAAGGAGTGAAAATGCTCATTCTGTGTAATTCTCATAACCCTGTCGGACGGGTGTGGACCCGTGAGGAATTGGCAAGGATCGGAGAATTGTGCTGCCGTTACGATGTCCTGATTCTATCCGATGAAATTCATGCGGATCTGGCCTTGTTCGGACATCGGCATACGGTTATGGCTTCTGTGTCGGAGGAGATCGCTGCCCGCACGCTGACCGCTATGGCTCCGAGTAAGACTTTCAATATCGCCGGTATGATGAATTCGGTGATTATTGCTTCCAACCCTGAGATTCTGGAGGTATACAATCGTGAATTAACGACTTTGCACCTGGACTTGGGAAATATCTTCGGACACGTTACTTTGAAAGCGGCCTATCGGTATGGGGCCGGTTGGTTGGAGGAACTGACCCGGTATCTGGAAGGGAATGTACAGTTCGCTTTGGATTATTTCGAGAGAGAACTGCCACAGATCAAAGTGTTGAAACCCGAGGGTTCGTTTTTATTGTGGCTGGATTTCCGCGGTACCGGTTTGTCGCATGAAGCCTGTGGAGAACGATTGGTGAAAATAGGAAAAATCGGACTGAACGATGGCCTGGAATTCGGTGAAGAAGGCAGGGGATTCCGCCGGATGAATATCGGATGTCCCCGTCGTGTTCTGGAAGATGGACTGGAACGGATAAAAAGAGCTTGTCTGTAAATTTTTCCCTTACAGATCTTAACTTTTGGAAACAAGTAGGAAAAGAAAAGTACTGACAGGAAACTGAGGAGGTGGAGAGGGAAAAAATCGGGCTGCCTGACGATTCAAAAGCGGGCAGCCCTTGATGTGTAAATGGAATCAGGTGAAAATTATTTGTTGAGCTCCGCTTCCAGCATTTTTTTCAATTCGGGATTGGAAGGCCGGGGTGCATCGGCGGAGACAATGTTGCCTTTTTTGTCAAAGACCATAAAACGGGGAATACCGTTGATTTTATAGTCTTTGGTGATTTTGCTCCAACCGCTGGCTAAAAGTTGGATACCTTTTAGCCCTTCTGTTTCGATGAAATCCAGCCATTTCTGTTTGTCTTTCGCTTCGTCAACGGAAACGCCCAAAAAGACCACATCGGTACCGTGCATCTCCTCCTCCAGGTTTTTCAGATGGGGGATTTCCCGTCGGCAGGGACCGCACCAGGTTGCCCAAACGTCTACTAACACCACTTTCCCCTTGAAATCGGACAGCGACACCATATTGTCCTTGATATCGGGATAAGTAAAGTCCGCCGCCGGAGAGCCGGCTTTGGTGTCGTACAGAGGAGCCCCTAACGCTTCAATACGCGCTTTGAGGGAGGGCGTTACAAAATACTTATCGTATTTTTTCATACCAGCCAGATACTGTTCATAGGATTTATACCTGCGAAACTCATTGTTCAGCAGATATTCGCCTATCAGACGATCGTTGTGCAAATAAGTGATAACGTCATCCGGATTATATCTTCCTTCTTTCCCAGCCTCCCGGTTGGCAAACTCGGCATACATGCCCAGCATTCTGACACCTTCCGGGAATTGCAGTACGACATCCGTAGTGTATTTCTGCGGTGAGACAATATGTTTGTAATACTCTGGCCACATGGACTTTTCAGGATGCTTGTCGCGGGGTGTGGCGAGAAATATCAATGCATAGAAATCTGTGGAGTAATCCACATATTCAGCCAACAGGCGGTCGAATGACGCATTACCGCTTTTCAAATTTTTCCTGACCTTCGGCAGGCCCGTTAGGTATGTCCTGAAATCGGGAAAGAAATCCTCGTAGTTGCTCAATGTCTGATCAAAAAACACGGCTTTGGTACGAATACCTGCGGCGTAGTCCACCCAGTGATAAAGGGTTTCGTTTTCGGGTGTATTCTTGCCGTTTAATTTTGCCTGTGTTTGATACAGGTCGATGTTTACTTCCTCACCTCCTTGCAGGTAAAGCGGGAAATTAACCCATTTCTTTCCGATGGAATAGAATCCGGGCTCGGGACGCAACAGAAAACCGTAGCTTCCGTCCGGAGCGACTTGGGAGGTAGCGCACGCTTGTGCACTGCCATCTACTGTTTTATACAAAGTTACTTCCTTTAATCGGTCGTCCTTCACAAATCCTTTGATGGCGGAATACTGTTGCGCATGGCTTGTCAGGGAGAGGAAAACCAGGAAGGTAAAAATTAAGTTTCTCATCCTTGTTCTATTAAATGATTGTTATTCTTCATCTTCATTCCAATCTCCAACTTTCAAGGCATAACGGGCTGTGCCGTTTCCGGAATAAACCAGTGGCTGTGTGCCTGGTTTGATGTTAGGAGAAAGACCGTCACTATCTAGTTCAAAACGGTAAAATTTCCATTTATCGGCCGTATTTGTCAATACCAGCAGATATTTTCTTTCACTCTGCTGCATCCAGGTAATGGTTTCACCGGCAGGAAAAGGGTAAATATCGGTCACTTCTTCAGACTCATCATCCGAAATCCCTTTACTATAATATGAAAGTATATTACCTTTCGCAAACCAGATGCTATACAAGTCGTTGGCAGTATAAACATCGGCGTGTACTAACGCTCTGTCAGGCGAAATGATATCGAAATCGACAAAGGGATACTCTTTTTGATATAAAAGCAGGTCTGCCAAATAATATTCTTCGTTTCCGGTAGTGCTTTTCATCAATGCCCATGCTTGTGCACCTTGCCAGGAACTGGTTCTCTGCAAAAGTGCAATCATTTCGGCGTTCATATTGTTCGGGGATATTTGTACTGGATTGTCTGTATCCGCTTCTGCCATATGAGAAAGGTCCGTATCGTAAAGCATCGAAGCTACGAAACTTTTTGTTTCATTGCTAAAACCAAACAGGTATTGACTTATCACAACCAACGTTGGAAATACATCGGCATCCCCGAATTTAGGCAATCCTAACTTTCCAATATTTGCACTACTGTTGCTCAACGTATGAACAACGCCTGCATTCAGTAAGAATAAATCCCCGCCGAATTCATGAAAATCCTGAGGGGTACAAGTCTCCGGTGCCCTATAAAACTCATCTTCAAAAGTTTTATAAACAGTCAAATTGTCAGGATTCAAAGTCACCATATCAGAGCTGCTCAGTATATGCCAGGCACGCAAATTTTCTTTTGTTTCCAAAGTGCCGTCTTCTTTTTCGAATTGGTGTTTATAACCATAGGTTTGATTCACTACTTTCAGAGCTGTTCCTTTTAATTTAATCTGTGTGTTCTTGTACAGGATATTTTCATCTTGTGTGCCATCCGGAAAAACGAAATCGATATCGGTCTGGTTGTTTTCATCTTTCAGGATCATCCAGCCCTGGCCATAATCCGAAATCCCGCTAAAGCTGATTCGTTTATTAACGGCAACTCCCGTTCTTTTATCTTTCACCTCATAAACCATTACCCGGTTTTCTCCGGCTGCATACATCATCTTAAAAGTCAAATTACGCTCTTTGCCTAATGTATCTCTAACCGGAATTCCCGTCGCTTCGGGAGGATAAGTGTACCAGGTAAATTCAAAATTTTTCTCATCATCCATGCCTTTTAATTCCGGGGTAAGTATAATCGTTTCCAGAATTTTAAAAGTTGTATCCTCAGGTAAGCCCGATACCTTGACCGGAGCAACGGATGTAACGTCCTTATAGTCGTAATTTCCCAGGTCGTTAACGCATGACCAGCATAACAGGATATTCAAAATCCCTAACCAAAATATGTTATTCTTCATGGTTTCCATTTTTTATTAATAATAATCGTATTCAACCAGAGTTCCATCAGCTTCTTTCAAGGGAACGTCCGGATTATCAGGATTTGCATTATACTCTGCCAATTTTTCTATAAACAATGAATTCAAATAGGTCGAATAGGCATAATCATCGGGAAAAGTGAAATCGGTAATTCCCATCTGGTGAACCAAAAACCACATTTTCTTCGCTCCCCACTTTCCAAAGGTATACTCCCATTGCCTCCAATTGGAAGGACGTTCAGGCATGGCTGTCATCTTTACCAACAACTCTGTTTGCTTTTCAATACCTATTTTAAAATGAGCGTTTTCTACAATTTTCAACTTCAAACGCAGAACGGAATTTTCCATGAGAGGATCGCCGCGTAACACAATCAATGGCATATAATACCGTACACTACCCGCCGGTATCTTCATGTTCTTTTTCATCTCTTCTGAGTCGAAGGCCATATAGTGCGTTCCGGCAACTGCTGCGTCCGCTTCACCGACATTGGTCTGCACCAAAGTAAACGGACGAGGTTCTTCAGCCACCAAGCCCATCGTTTCTACGACAATCCACACTGTGTCTTGCATCTGTTTGTCCGGCAAGAGGAAAAAAGACTGCGCAATACTATCATTTTGACTGTAACTCGGAGTCTGGGAATAATCTGTGCCACGAAAAAAATACAAACGTGGGTCGTTATTGTACTTTAAGACACTTTGTTGCTCACAACCGGCTATTCCCAACAATAGAACGGTCAGAATATAAAATATATGTTTCTTCATATTTATTTTCTATTTTGATACTTAATCGAATACGGTCTGGCTTTGCGGACGGGGAATTTCATAGATAGCCATATCGGAAACCTTGGTTGATGTTGATGATGTCATTTTTTCAGCTTTATGTTTTTTATAAAAGAAAAACATCTGCCCCTCTCCGAGGAATTCTTTCAGGTACTCCTTTTCCATCCGGTTACGAATAGCAGTTTCTGAAGTTAAAGTTCCTTGCAAGCTCTCCGGCAACCCCCGGGCTACAATATAGTCATGCCAATGATTGTCTGCCATTCCCGGTTTGGAATCCTCTATCATAATCAGATACATTTCAGCAAGACGCAATAGCGGCACCCGATTAGAAGTCTCTATTTTATCGTTTCCGGTGTATTTTTTAAAATAACATTTCGGAGGATAAGACGTTGTGACAGTCCAATAACGACTTTCCCCTGGTTTATAACGGATATCATTGTTGTTATTCTCATATACCGGAGCTAAATAATAGGAAGGGTAGTACATTTGCAATAACGCATTTTCATTTTTAAACAAAGGCTGAACAATATCCTGCAACTGCGGGACATCCACCCCGAAAAGATGCTCGCTTAACATTACCAGATTTGCATTGAAATCAGTGTAACCACCTGTATAGTCTCTTTCATTTGTTAAACGGAACTTTTTTGCTTCTATGACCTCGTTCGCATATTTCAAAGCATTATCCGTATCGCCTATCCAGTGATAGAAACGGGCTTTAGCCCCTTTGACTGCATAATAATTGAATCTGACCTGACGATAGAATTGCCATTCATCTTGTGGTTTATTTTCTTTATAATCACTATTCCATATCCAATGATCCGGTGAATTCAGATAGGTGGCTTCGCTATGAACGATAGGCTCATTTTTCAACAATTCCTCGGCAGCGTTCAAATCCCGGATGATTTTTTCACAAACCTGGCGATAGGTTAAAGTTTGAAACAGTCGCGGGTCTTTCGACATGGCTTCTGCATAAGGGATTGCCGGTTTGGCGTCTGCTGTTTCATCGGGAATCGGTCCGAACAGGCGCAACAATTCCAGATGCAGGAATCCTCTTAATCCTAAAGCTTCTCCCTTGATTAATTCGTAATTACCATACGAAAAAATAGCCTCAGCGGCGTCGATATGTCCTAAAATGTCATTCAAATGTACGATACTACGGTAATATGCTTTCCAAATGTTCTCGATAAGTTCCTCTACCTCCGCATTTTCGTATTTCCATTTGGTAATATTATATTCCACTTTAGAGGAATTCTGTTCCGGATACCATACATTGGCCAAAAGTTCGGTGAAATGCATACTCGTATTTTTCCCGTAAAGGTTTGTCGATGCCAATTGAATATAGACACCGATTAATGCTTCCTTAAATCCATCCTCCGTCTGAAATATCGCTTCCTCTTTCATTTCAGTGCGGGGCTGTACATCCAGCCAATCATTGCATCCCATACATGCAATTAAAATTATTATATATATTAGTTTCTTTTTCATACTCTTAATCACTTATATTAAAAACGTACCAACAAAGACAACGAGAATTTCCGTGCAAACGGATAGGACAATCCGCGCTCCTGTTTAATCGTCGAAATCCGGAAAACATCCTCCATAAAGCCCGTTAGACTCAAATAAGAGATGTTCAGATTACGTTTCAGCCACTCAGCCTGCCATTCATATCCCAATGACAAAGAACGGCATTCCAATGTATTTTCATCCATGACAAAACGGGATGAGGCTTTTGTTTCTGAAAAATCACGTACACTCTTATACAAAGCATGTTCTCCCGGCGTTTTCCAACGGTTGTAGTAAGCTCGGCTGTCGGCATTTTCATAAGGTATGATATTTTCCACTTTATCTACCAATGTATAATTATACATCTGTCCTCCATAACGATAGCTGAAAATGGCATTGAAGCTTAATCCTTTCCAACGCAACATGGTGTTTAGGTTACCCCATATCTTGGGTTCTTCCACACCGAACGGTATTTTATCTTTCGCATCCCAAACGTAAGTATGCGTACCGTCGCGTTTCAGGAAAATTTCCTTACCGTTACTCGGGTCGATGCCCAAAGACGGTACTACGAAAATCGTATTGATAGATTGCCCCTCCTCGTACAGAAAACTCGGGTTAGAGCTATCTTCATCCAATAGCGTTTCATTAAGAAACTGCAAGGAATTGGAGATTTTCTTAATCTCATTTTTATTACGTGCCAAGGTCCCGCCGATAGACCAGAAGAGTTCACGCTCCGTGTTGCGGATCAGGTAAGCATTCAAATTCAATTCTATACCTCGGTTTACCAACTGCCCCACATTTGCCTTATAGGTATCGAAACCGGCAGAAGAAGGCAAGGTAATGTCTGACAGTAAATCGTCCGTTACTTTATTATAAACATCGGCATTCAAACGCACTCGGCCCTGAAACAATTCCAGCTCCATTCCTACATTCAACTGTCGGGTGGTCTGCCATCCCAATTCATCATTTCCCAATGCCATTAAATAAACGCCGTACCAATGGTTGTAAACGTTGTTGCCATAAGCCTTGAAGGTAGTCATCGCCTGGTAAGCATCGAATGCCTGTGAACCGGAAGTACCGTATGAAACTCTCAACCGGGCAGTATTCAACACCTTGTTATTCCCCATGAATGCTTCATTGTGAATATTCCAACCGGCACCGACCGACCAAAAAGGTGCAAAACGATTTTCCGAACCGAATTTGGAAGCACCGTCCAGCTTACCGGAAAGGTCTATAAAATAACGACGATCGTAAGTGTAGTTCGCATTCAAAATACCTCCGATGCGGCGGGATATGCCCTCGGTACCGTAAGGACGCCCATTCTGCTCATATAATGTGGCAAGTCCCAGAAAATCCATGTTTGCATTGGAAATTCCCTCTGCCGTGATTTCGTAAAATTCGTTTTTGTCCTCTGCAAAATTGTAGCTCAAACCAGTATATAGC
>CEAB01072526.1_pt1 | contig 12885 bp, 14 predicted proteins | sample 557651 | NCBI WGS metagenome assembly CEAB01 (sample SAMEA3182046, study PRJEB8094) | gut metagenome | biome: human; feature: gut; material: Stool; isolation source: human stools | place: Canada | collected 2011-11-15
GCGCTCGCTGAAAGCGTGCTGCGCGCGGGCGGCGAAGTGACCGGCGTGGAGCCGCAGTTTTTCATCGACAAGGGCTACGAGTATGACGAGATCACGACGCTCATCGTCACGCGCGACATGACCGAGCGCAAGACGAAGATGATCGAGCTCGGCGACGCGTTCATCGCCTTCCCCGGCGGCACGGGCACGCTCGAGGAGATCAGCGAGATCATGTCAAAGGTGTCGCTCAAGCAGCTCGCCGCGCCGTGCATCCTCTATAATCTGAACGGTTATTACGACCACTTGAAAGCCCTGCTCGCTCACATGATCGACATGGGCCTCTCCACGCCCGAGCGGCAGGAGGGCATCTACTTTGCCGAAACGCTGGACGACATTCGCATGATCTTGAAGATTTGAGGAAAAGCCGCCTTCGGCGGCTTTTCTTTTTGTGCGGCGCTTGACAGGCCTCCTTCGCTGCGGTATGCTAAAAGAAACTTAAAGTTACTCACTGTGCTGCAACCTAAAGCGCACTTTCATTTCAGGAGGATTTCATGGTCTACACAGTCGGCGAGATGGCGAAAAAGCTGGACGTCCCCGCTTCCACGCTGCGCTATTACGATAAGGAGGGTCTGCTGCCCTTTGTGGAGCGCTCGTCCGGCGGCATCCGCATGTTTCAGGAATCGGACTTCGAGTGGTTACAGGTCATCGGCTGCATGAAAAAGGCCGGCATGTCCATCAGGGACATCCGCCAGTACATCGAGCTCGCCCTGCGCGGTGACGACACCATCGACACGCGCCTCAAGATGTTCACGCACCAGCGCGACGTGCTGCTCGCGCAGATGGAGGAGATGCGCCACACGCTCGAGACCGTGGAGTACAAATGCTGGTATTATGAAACTGCAAAGGCCGCGGGCACGATCGATGTCCCAAGGGATATGGCGGACGAGGACGTGCCCGAGCGCTTCCGCGCCATCCGGCGCGAACTTAAGACGATTCCGCAGGAGTAAAGGTAAACTACTTTTCTGCCGGCAAGCAGGAAAAGGATAAGAATAGGAAAGTAAACTATGGATCGGATCAAGAAGAATTTTGGCTTTGGCTGCATGCGCCTGCCGATGATCGGCGAAGAGGTGGATATCGAGCAGACCAAGCCGATGGTGGACGCGTTTTTAGACGCGGGCTTCAACTATTTTGACACTGCGCACGGCTACATCCAGGGCAAGAGCGAAAAGGCGCTCAAGACCTGCCTGACAAGCCGCTATCCGCGCGAGAAGTACATCCTGACCGACAAGCTGACGGCGAACTATTTCAAGACCGAGGCAGACATCCGCCCGTTTTTCGAGAGCCAGCTCGAGATCTGCGGCGTCGAGTATTTCGACTTCTATCTGATGCACTCGCAGGGTCTTGTCAACTATGACCACTTCAAGGAGTGCCGCGCGTATGAAACGGCGTTCGAGCTCAAAAAAGAGGGCAAAATTCGCCACGTCGGCATTTCCTTCCACGACCGCGCCGAGGTGCTCGAGCGCATTCTGACCGAGTATCCCGAGATCGAAGTTGTCCAGATCCAGTTCAACTACGTCGACTACGATGATCCCGCGGTGCAGAGCCGCAAGTGCTATGAGGTCTGCCGCAAATTCAATAAGCCCGTCATCGTCATGGAGCCCGTCAAGGGCGGCAACCTCGTGAACCTGCCTGAGAACGCAAAGGCCGTGCTTGAAGACCTGCACGGCGGCAGCCCCGCGAGCTACGCCATCCGCTTTGTCGCGGGCTTCCCCGGCATGATGATGGTGCTTTCCGGCATGAGCAACATGGAGCAGATGCAGGACAACATCTCGTTCATGCGGGACTTCAAGCCCCTCGACGAGACCGAGCGCGCCGCGGTGGAAAAGGTGCAGGAGATCTTCCACAGCAAGAACCTCATCCCCTGCACGGCCTGCCGCTACTGCACGGACGGCTGCCCCAAGCACATCTCTATCCCTGACCTCTTCGCCATTATGAACACCAAGCAGATTCACCACGACTGGAACGCGGACTGCTACTATGAAGATGTCCACACCGCGCCGGGCCGCAAGGCGTCCGACTGCTTAAAGTGCGGCAAGTGCGAAAAGGTCTGCCCGCAGCACCTCCCCATCCGCAAACTGCTCGAGCAGGTCGCGGCAGAATTTGAAAAGGCCCCCGCAGCGAATTAAGCTCAAAATGTAAAATGCAGCACCGGCGAGAGAAAGATGGAAAACTCTCGCCGGTGCTGTTTGCTTGCACTGATCCTTGATCTTTATCATAACACCGCGCCGCGGTGGTTTTCTTGGTCTGCCGCTTTGGCCGTTCGGCGAGGTGGACAGCGGACCCCAGAATTTTTTGTTTGTCGCCCTTTGTTTTAGGCTATGGCTGAAGTATAACGTGGATTCTTTAAGCGAACCTAAATTTGGTGTAAATAAAGTATGAACAATTCTCGTGTCGCGCGGGAAAAATATATGTAAAAAAGCGGCGCATTTTGCGTAAATTTCGCACGCGATCTTGCCGCGCGCTGCTCCTCCACATTCCGAAAGAGAGCGGCGGCACCATCGGATCAAGGGAGAAAATCATGCAGAAAAAACGAGTGCTCAGCCTGATTTTAGCGTTGAGCTGCACGGCGGCGCTGCTTGGCGGCTGTGCTGGCAACAACACGAGTGATGACAATACCGCCTCCGGCGAGCATGAGGTCATCACCATGAACGCGCCTTACCGCAATATGTCCCAGTTCTACGATCTGGTGCATGAAAAGTATCCGGAGATCAATCTCGAGATCATCCCCTACAACAGGGAAAACACCTCTTCCTATATGAAGGATATGCGCCTTTCCGGCGAGCTGCCCGATATTTACAGCACGACCTACTATACGCCGAGCCGCATGGACGATGAAGGCGATTTTCTCGACCTGTCGGGCTATGATTTCATGGACAACTACACCCCGTCGAGACTGCGCGACGTATCCTATAACGGCGGGATCTATATGCTGCCCATGGGCTACAGCGCCATCGGCATCACCTACAACAAAACACTTCTGGACGCCAACGGCTGGACGCTGCCGACAAACCTTGATGAGCTTGCAACGCTCAAGGACGAGGTCGAGGCGGCGGGCTATGTTTTTAGCTGCTGCCAGCTGGAATATCCGGGCTTCGGCTTCCAGTTCATGTGCGCCATTGCCAGCATCTCCTTCCTCTCGAATCTCGAGATCGCCATCGGCCGCATGCGCTCGAACGCCGCACCTGAGACAGACGGCTCCTCGGTGCTCAGCGGGATGCGCTTCCTCTGCGCGGAGGACAACGCGCTCAACGACGAAATTCTCGAGGCCATCCTTGAGATGTACGGCGCGAGCTGCACGATCTGCCCCGACGGCGCGGAGCTTGTCAATGCCTTCGAGATGGTCAAGCCCGGCGAATACGACGCCATCCTGATGGACATTCAAATGCCGCACATGAACGGCTACGAGGCGACGAAGGCCATCCGCGGCGGCAGAAACCCTCTTGGCAAGACCATCCCCATCATCGCGATGACGGCCAACGCCTTCTCCGACGACATACAGAACAGCATCGCCGCGGGCATGGACGCCCACATCTCCAAGCCCATCGACGTGGCCATCCTCGAAAAGACGATGAGAGGGTTTCTTATCCCCCCGAATCCACAGCATGCGGACGAACGTTTGTGAGAAACATTCATAAACGGATAACCTCGCCCTAATACGCACAAAAACGGAACGCGAAAGCCGATGGCTTTCGCGTTCCGTTTTTATTTTCACCGCGTTGATTTCTATTTGTTCCTGCGGTAGCCCTGCTCGTCGCGGTACTCGGGATGCTCTCGGCAATAAGGGTCCTTGTCGCCGCAGATCGTGTAGTCGCATTTGCAGCCGTTCGAACAGGTCGTTTTGCGGATGAGACGCGCGTGAATGAGCTCCATGCCGGCAAAATCCGGATTACAGAGCGCGGGCATGACCTCGAGAAGGTCGTGCTTTTTGGCGAATTCCGCGGTCGGACAGGCGGTGAACTCATAGTAGATGGGCTGATCCTTGTCAAACGGCGCAACGTGCATCTCAAAGTCGCCCCACTTGTCGCACTGTTTTTTCGCGTTCAAAAGCGCGCGGTGCAGGAGCTTTTTGCAAAGCGGCTTGTTGATGTCGATGAATTTGAGCTTGCTGAGCTTTCGGAACGACGGCAGGAAGAGGTTCCCCTCCATCTCCTCGATCACTTGAAGGCTTGTCACGTCCTTGCAGACGACGTAATACGCCATCAGCGCGATGCAGTCGTAATTGCCGCCCGAGCCGTTGTGAAAGTTTTTCCCCCCGCCAAGGTCGGTGCGCCAGCCGCTCAAAAAGTTGACAGACTGCATCTGCACGCGCTCCCAGACGGCTTCGCGCTGCGATTCCGGATAGTGGTGCGCGATCTTCTCCCGAATTTCCGCCTTGCAGGGCTTTGAATATTGCTGACCGCCGGAATCTTGCCGAGCAGCTTGTAGACCTGTGCAAATTCCGCCATACCCTCGCACAGGCTGTGCTCTTCGACAAAGCGGAAGTCCGGCAGCAGCGCGGCGAGCGCCGCGCCGTTTTTGACGCCCCAGGTGAACTTTGCCTTGCTCGCCTCGATGGACTTTTCCTTAAAGCGCTTCACGACCATCGGGTTCATCGTCTCGACAAGCACCGTCGCGCGGTCAAAGCGCGCCGCGATGACGTCGAAGATGCGCTTGACGTCGCTTTCGGACAAGTACATCGTCAGCCCCTCGATGATGACGAGCACATCCGTGCTCGTCTCCGTGATCTCGCCGCCCCAGTCGTCCATGGCGGACATCGCGATCTGCGAGATGTTCCCGCTCTCGGGCAGGAGCTTTTCGCGCACGGCGATCGTCTCGGGCAGGTCGAGGTTGTACCAGTGCGAATAGCCCTTCATGCAATAGCAGCGCGTGTCGAGCCCGCAGGCGATGTTCTCGACCACCGCACCGCCATGTCCCGCAAGGTAAGTCTTCACAAGCTTATCGAGCACGATGGTGCGCGCTATAACGCCGCTGTGCATCGCCGCGTCCTTGTCGGCCATCGAAAAATCGTAGTCGAGCCGGTCGATGATCTCGACCGCCTTGTTGTCGGTGATCGCGCCGCGCGTCTTCGTCTCCTTCGCGCGGGCGTAAACCGTCTGTAACATCGTCTCCGGCACGCCGGAGAGCGTGATCTTCTCACTCATGGTGTCCTTTCTCCATCTTTTCCGCGTACTTCACCTTTTTGCAGACAAACCACGCGATGCTCTTCACATTGCCGAGCTGCACATCGGCGTACATCTCCTCGAGCCGCGCCTTTAGGCTCTGCACCGTTTCATACGGCGGGGTGAAGAATTTCATCGGCTCGTAGACTTTTTTTATGAGTCGGTCCGTCCTTCTGCACTCGCCCGACACATAGAAGCAGCCGCAGAACGTACCGCCCGGCTTCAGCACGCGGAACGTCTCGCGGTACGCCGCCTCCTTATCGGGGAAGGCGTGGAAGCCGTTGAGCGACAGCACGATATCAAAGCTGCTGTCCTCATACGGCAACGCGTCCACGTCGCCCTGCCGGAACTGCACATTTTGGAGTCCCATGCGCTTAGCCTTTTCCCTCGCCTGCCCCATCATGTCAGGCGAGTAGTCAAGGCAGGTGATATCGGCGCGCGGCAGCGTTTGATAGAGCGGTATCGTCAGAATGCCTGTGCCCACGGGGACCTCGAGGAGCTTTCCCGCAAAGTCCTCCGGCACACCGGTGGACGCTTGATTCAGATATTCGTCGCACTCCTCCTTGCCCATATCCCACACCAAGCGGCACACGGCCTTGCCCGAGACGGTGGAGCAGGTGATCATACCGTCGTAAAAATTGCTGCTGCCCGTCAGGCGGTAAGCATTGCGGATGTTCTCTTTTCGATCCATCGTTTTTTCCTCTTTACCTGCACATGAATTTATCGAAATAGCGGCAGAACTCCTCGGGGTAGATCATCACAAGCTCCGCGTGCGCCATCTTTGGGATGCCGTGGATACGTGCCTGCGGAAAATAGTGCTTGATGAATCGGATATTGCTCCTGCGGTCCTTCTTCTCCTCGTCGCCGTACCAGTAGGTGATCTTCGTGCCGATCTTTGCGGGCGTCTTTGGCAGAACATAGTTGTTCCCCGACCAGAAAATGTTGCGGATGGTCTGATCCGAGTAGGTCTTTAAGTAAGCTTCGATGGCGTCGTATTCCTTTTTCGGGTCGTGTCCCGGCAGCGTGAATCGCTCCGGCGGAAAAGCCGCCTCTAAGATCTTGCGGTTATTCGCGGCGAGCTTGAACGACAGCCTGTCGCGCGCAAGCAGCAGCTTTCGTATGAGATACGGCAGCTGGTACGGCGTGGTGCCGCCGTCGATGATGGCGCGCTTGACCGGCAGCTCGCCGAGCGCCAGAAGCCGCGTCAGACACGCGCCGCCGAGTGAGCAGCCGTAGGCCGCGTCGAGGCAAGTCACACCCTGCGCGCGAAGATAGTCCGTGATCTCGTCGACCGTCTGCTCGACCGACGTAAAATCGCCGGGATAAGACGGCTCGTGCCCGTCGTAGACGACCTGAAAGACATGCCACGACTGCGCAAGCAGTGCGACCGTCTTTTCAAACGCCCAGACGGGTTCCGCCGTGCAGGGCAGAAACAGCAGCGTCTTTTCCCGCCCTTGTCCGTGTTCCAAAATGCGCATGTCCTCTCCCCCGTCCGACGCGATGGTAGTTCCCCAAGGCAGTTAGCTTACTTTAACCAAATGTCGCAATTTCATCAGTTAGCTATATCTAACCACCGATCCGTAAAAATGCCGCGAAAGGCGGCTTTTTATGGGTTTTATTGTAATGCTGCGTATTTCAAATGTCAAGACAGCGCACGCTGCTCAGCGCGAAAGAATACAAAGGATTTTTCTTTATTTGAGTCATCAAACTGTGTTCATTTCCTCTTTGCCTTTTATTGCGGCAAAAAAGCGGCAGTGCCGGTGAGTTTTCTCACCGGCACTGCCACTAGAAATCCACTGTTCAGTTTGCCGCATCCGGACGCAGCGGACCGTAGAAATAGCTTGCGGTCGCGCCGCCGTCGATCAGGAAGGTCGAGCCCGTGATGAACGCGCCCTTGTCGCTCATCAAAAGCTCGGCGACATTTGCGACCTCGTCCGCCGTGCCGGGGCGTCCTGCGGGGCATTTGGCGAACATGTTCTTGTAGAAGTCGCCGCGCGGGCCGTTGAACTCGTCGAGTGCCAGCGGCGTGACGATGATGCCGGGGGCGATGTCGTTCAGGCGCGCGCCGCGCTTGCCCCATTCGACTGCCTGCGCCGTGGCGCGCTTCTCGTTGCAGCGCTTCGCCATCTGATAGGCATGGAGCGTGTCACGGATGTTCTCGGGCTGCAAAAAGTCGAGGGACAGCAGCTCCTCCGTCGGCGTGGTGGCGAGCTTTTCATCCTGCTCCGCCGTCAGGGCGGGCATGCGCCAGCCGGATTGACTCGAGATTGTCACGCCCACGCCGCCGCGCGCGACGACCTTGCCGACCTCTTCTAAAAGTACCGCCGTACCGTAGAGGTCGACCTTCAGGATCGCCTCGATGGGCGCCTGACTGGGCGATACGCCCGCAGCGTTGACGAGCATCTTGATCTCGCCGTACCTCTGCCCCCGGCAATGAGGGCCTGAATGGACTCGCGGCTCGAGAGGTCCATCTCGACGGGCGTGACATCGAAGCCTGCCTCGTTCATCGTTTTGGCGATAGCCTGCGCATTCTCTAATTACTTGTCGCCTACAACGATCTTCATGCCCGCGCCCATGCGGCGGGCAATGGCCATACCGATCTGTCCGGCGCCGGCCCATAACATGACGTTTTTCATCTCTTGACCTCCTCGACCCACTGCGCAAGCGCGCTCTTCGCCTCGTCCACGTGGCTGCCGTGGATGGCGAGGCCCTTCGTGACCGCCGCGCCATGGGCAGCCTTGCGGATGTCGTTTTCGGTATCGGAAAGACCGCTGCCCTCGTGCGTGCAGAAGGGGTGGATGGTCTTGCCCGTGAAGTCATAGTGTTCGAGGAAGGTGTAGACCGCCATCGGCATCGTACTGCAATAGTTGGGGTAGCCGAGGTAGATCTCATCATAGGCGTCGAGGTCATCAGGCAGATTCAGCACTGCGGGACGGGCATTTTTCTGCCAGTCCTCGCGCGCCTGCGCCACACAGGTCTTGTAGTCATCCGAATACGGCTCGGCCTGCTCGATTTGATAGAGCTCGCCGCCGGTGAGGTCCGCGAGCATTTCGGCAACCTTTTCCGTATTGCCGACGGAAATGCGGCGGTACGCGCCGCCAAAGTAGTTCTCTCCCACACGGGAGTAGAATGCGATCAATACTGCCATTATTTCATTCCTTTCTTATCCTTCTGCGCCAAAAGCGGCGCATGGTTTTTGTTGATACTACCATTGTAAACCGCCGCGCCGCGGGTATCAATTCCGGTTTTGCGGCTTTCCTATAAGAAAAACTGATATGAAAAAGAATGCGGAGCCGTTGTCTCCGCATTCTTGCACCGGTCAGAAATCCAATTGTTCTTCATGTCGTCACATCTCATCCCGTGCTTTTCCATCCGACGCAGAATTTGCCAATAGTCAGATGGTCATCGATTGAAACGTTTCGCGTGGTGACGACGTTTTTGATGAAGCATGCGGTACGATACCCGTTTAGAAAGGTCCTGTCGGGCGATAGGATTTTCAGTACGATAAGCGCACTTCCTGTCGCTCATCTGTAAAGGTAAATAATTTTACAGCTTTTCAAAACGGTAACGTGGCTTGCCGAGGCTCTTTTTGCCGTATTCGATGGCTTCCGTTGGACAATAGCAAATGCAGGCCATGCACTGCGTACAGTTATCGCCCCAGACAGGGCGGCCGTTTGGCAGCGTGATGTTATTCATCGGACAGAGCTTCTCGCATTTTCCGCAGCCGATACAGGCATTTCCCACTGCAAAGGGTTTTGCCTTTACAAACAGCGGATAAAAAATCGGATTCACCGCGCTGCTCATAAAGCGGTCATAGAGGTTTTTGCGCGGCGGCGCAAACATCTGTCCCGTGCGGATCACGGCAATGGCGCGGTCGATAAACGGCTCTGCCCTGACGACGATCTGCCTCGCCTCCTCGACCTCCGGTGCGTTGAACATGGCGATAAAATTCTCCGGCATGACGATCTGTGCCGTACCCATATAAGCGACGCCCTTTTCGCGGCAGAGTGTGCGGTTATACTTTGCCGCGTTGCCGATCTCGCTGCCGCAGTCCATGACGAACCAGAACTTCTTCGCCCCGTGAAGCTCCGTTTGCCGCAGGTGCTCCTCCACAATCCGAGGGATGCGCCAGGCGTAGGTCGGCGTGACGAGGACAAGCCGGTCATTGACCGCAAGCGGCGTCGTATCGCCCGCTTTGATGCGGTCGTTCAGGCTGACGGGCTCGTCGCCCAGCGCGTGTGCGATGCGCTCGGCGATGTGGCGGCTGTTGCCGGTGCCGGTGAAATAGAGAACCATGGCGACCTCCTGTATCGTTGCTCGGGCGGCTACCCAAAGCGTTGTGTTTTTTTATTTTACCAGCAGCGGCGCGCGCAGACAAGCGCTTTGTGCGCGTTTCGATCCCTTTCCGCAGCAAAAAAGGGCAGCGTCGCCGACGCTGCCCTTTTGTATTCAACTTTCGCCGTGCTTTACTTTCTGCCGACGATCATTGCCGACTCGCCGAGCATCATCATGCCCGCGCGGCGCTTCGAGCCGAAAATCGCGTCTGTGGTGTCGATATAGCGCACCTCGGTAAAGCCCATGGCACGCAGCTTTTCCGCAAAGGCATCCATATCGCCGTAGAGCTGCGGTTTCATATTGTCGTGCAGGACAAAGACGCCGCCCTTTTTCAGCACGCGCAGACTTTCAAGAAGCAGCGCCTGCTTGTCCGCGCCCATAATATTATGGTAAACATAGTTGCTGATGACCGCGTCGAAGCGCTCATCCGGAAAGTCGAGCTTGTTGGCGTCTCCGTGGACGAACGTGCAGCGCCCGCCCACGCCCTCGGACGCGGCGTTCTGCTCGCACACGGATTTGGAGTAGTTGTACATCGCGCCCCAGCAGTCCAGACCGGTGATCTTTGCCTCCGGCCACGTGAGTGCGGTGCGAACAATCAGTGCACCGGAGCCACAGCCAACCTCCAACACCTCGCCATGCCCGTCAAAGTCAAGATTGCTGAGTATAAACTGGTGCACCCGCTCCATTATGCCGCCTTTGCCGAAGGCGTACTGTCGGCGGATCCACGCCATCCAGATCAGCATGATAAGCAGCGCGGCCGTGACGACTGCGAGCAGCACGCCGAGGACTGTAAGGTGGAACGTGGTGAAGGATAGAACCGCAAGCACCGCCGCGAGCAACACAAGGCCGCCGAAGACATAGAACACCGGATTCGACATCCAGCTGCCATAGTCCTCCCCGTGGGTGCCCACTCTGATTTCTAACTGCTGTTTGGAAATGTTTTCTGCCATGTTGCGCTTCCTTTCTATTTTCAATTTTGCAATTCAAAAAATCAGCACGACCAGTCCGGCGGCGAGCAGTGCGCCGACGACCCAGACCGCGCTGTAAATGATGCGCTTTTTCAGCATCTGCCCCCAGGTCTGGATAAAGGGAACATTCTCAAGCCCCGGCAGTACCCAGAATTTGCTGCGCCCGACCCACAGCTTGTCGATCACGATCCCGTCATACCAGTTCATCACTTCAAGGAACAGCAGCGCCTGCAGATATGCCGTTTTAAACTCCGTGATGCGGTTCCACGCCCCGATGATCCCCAGCAGCACCACGAGCATCACAAGGTAAAACGCCGTCATAAAGCGCTTGCACTTGCGGTCGATCGTTGCGCGGTCGGAAAGGCCGATCGCGATCGCGCGCTCCTGCACGTCCTTCGGGTAAAAGTAAAGTCCGTCGACCGCGCCGCCGCGGACGGCGAGCTTCACCATCACAGTGAAAATGAGGCAGTATAGTCACAGATGTACGATGAGCATGGATGATCCCCTCCACTCAAGTTAGAGTTCTCTAACTGCATAGTTTTGAAAAAGCCGCCTTGCGGCAGCCTATGCATTTCTTTGTTTTCCACATTATAGCAACCGTGCATCGCGCTGTCAAGATTTCGTATCCGCAGCATGGCAAGCAAAAATCTCCCGTGCCGAAAGGGAGCGGGCACGGGAGGTCTTATGCTTCTTGAACCTGCATTTTCAAGGAGCTCCTTGCAAAATCGATGATAGCGGAATCGTATTCTTCTGTCAACGCGTTTGTTCGTTATTGCCGAATAGTAAATAGCAATACCGAACAATCCTCTATTTTCGTCGAAAAAATGCCGGTCATTTCAACCAAAAAAGATGTTCGTCGATGATACTTTTTCGTTCGGCAGTGACGAATTTATAAAACATCGACAATAAACCGTCAATATTTGGTTAAAAAGTAGTTGAAAAGCGACGAAAATAGGACTATGCTTGCTTCTAAAGCCGGACGCAAAGTTGCTGCGGATAACTTTTGATACCCTTTTCGTATCCGTAGGCGGCTGCCGCACCGCGGTTTCGGCAATCTAATAAAAGGAGCATTCACATGATGAACTGCACCCCACATGTTAGACAGTATGATATACTATCTAACAAGTGGGGTGTTTTGTTATGTCAAAAAGAGTGCCAAACAAGAAATACACACCAGAATTCAAGAAGCTGGTGGTAGAAACAATGCTGAAAGGAAAACTTGGATATAGTGAAACGGCAGAGAGATTTGAAATTCGGCACAAACGAGTACAAGACTGGGAACGAATCTATCTGGAAGAAGGTCCGGAAGGCTTGGCAATTGAGCATCGAGGCCGTGGCAGTACTGGCCGGCCGAAGAAGCTGCCCAAGGCGGTGGAAGAAGATCTGCTGACCGAAGTGCAGCGACTGCGTGCGGAGAATGAATACCTAAAAAACTTGCAAGCCTTGGTTTTGGAAGACGAGCGACGCCAGCGCAAAAAACGCTGGTAGTTCAAAAGCTGAGGCACAAACACGCACTCAACATTCTTTTATCAATCGCTCAACTGCCGCGTGCGACCTTCTATTATCATTTGAAACAGATGCAGAAAGCGGACAAATACGCATCTGTGAAGGAAGAGATCACGGCAATTTATCATGAAAACAAAGGCCGATACGGCTATCGCCGGATCACGGCAGAACTGCGTAACCGTAAGCTGCCCTTAAATCACAAGACGGTCCAGCGGCTTATGAAGGAACTGGGCTTGGTTTGCCGTGTCCGAACGAAAAAGTATCGTTCTTACAAGGGCGAAGTCGGCAAAATCGCTCCAAACTTGCTGAATCGGGACTTCCATGCGGACAGGCCGAACCAGAAGTGGGTTACACATGCCCTACACCCCCAAGCACGTCTCCCGTTCGCTGCGCATCTGCTTCCCCATCATGGTCACGATCATCGCCGGCTTCATCGCGCCGATGTCCGTCTCGCTTGTGGGCTTTCTGATGTTCGGCAACCTGCTGCGCGAGTGCGGCTGCCTCGAACGCCTCTCTCAGACGGCGCAGAACGACCTTGCCAACCTCATCACGCTGCTTCTCGGCATCACGATCTCGTTTTCGATGCAGGCCGACCAGTTCGTCAATCTCAACACGCTCATCATCATGGCGCTGGGCCTTGTCGCCTTCGTCTTTGACTCCATCGCGGGCGTGATGTTCGCAAAGCTTCTGAACCTCTTCTGCAAGAACAAGGTGAACCCGATGGTCGGCGCGGCCGGTATCTCGGCCTTCCCGATGTCCGCGCGCGTCATCCAGAAGATGGGGCAGGAGGCGGACTGCACCAACCACCTGCTGATGCACGCCGTCGGCGCGAACGTCGCCGGTCAGATCGCATCGGTGCTCGCGGGCGGCATGATCCT
>CEAB01058560.1_pt1 | contig 12870 bp, 7 predicted proteins | sample 557651 | NCBI WGS metagenome assembly CEAB01 (sample SAMEA3182046, study PRJEB8094) | gut metagenome | biome: human; feature: gut; material: Stool; isolation source: human stools | place: Canada | collected 2011-11-15
GGAGGGGTGGCTGAAAGCCGGGGTGGTAGGTGCGCCTATCTGTTTTAATAATAGACTTATGTATTCACCTACCACCTCCCCCTACGGGTACTCCTCCTTCCCGAAGGAGGAGAATGGAGATAGATTTGCCTCTAGCGTGGCTTTACCAAGGTGATTCTTATCTAGCGTTGACATCGTCTCTTCTCTAGAATAAACATCGCCTCTCATTTGAAACAATGCTGTCGAATGGAAGCCTTGCTTCGGCGTTACGCCGGCAGTTATAGGTCGAAGCCGATGTCGCGGCGGAAGTACTTCTTGTCGAAGTCAATCATGTCCGCTACTTTGTAGCTCTGTGCCAACGCTTCTTCTTTAGTAGCTCCATAGGAGCAGACAGCGATAACGCGTCCTCCGTTTGTAACTACTTGGCCGTCTTTCATAGCTGTTCCGGCATGGAAAATGATACTTTCCGTAGCGGCAGCCTGTTCCAGTCCGCTGATCGGGAATCCTTTCTCATAAGCTTCCGGGTAACCGCCGCTGACGAGAATCACACAACCTGCCGAACGCGGGTCCATAACGAGTCTCTTTTCGTTCAGGTTGCCTGCGGCAGTGCCTTCCAGCAGTTCCACGATATCGCTCTGAATGCGGAGCATGACGCTTTCTGTTTCCGGGTCGCCCATACGGACGTTGTATTCGATCACCATTGGCTCACCTTTCACATTGATTAATCCGAGGAAGATGAAACCTTTGTAGACGATATTCTCTTCTTTCAGGCCGTTGATTGTCGGCTCGATGATGCGGGTGCGTACTTTCTCCATGAACACTTCGTCGGCAAACGGAACAGGGGTTACGCTACCCATGCCCCCTGTATTCAGACCTTTGTCGCCTTCACCGATACGTTTGTAGTCTTTTGCTACGGGGAGGACTTTATAGTTTTCACCGTCGGTCAGGACAAATACGGAACACTCGATACCGCTCAGGAACTCTTCAATGACAACTGTTGCCGATGCAGAGCCGAACATACCGCCGAGCATTTCTTTCAGTTCCTTTTTGGCTTCGTCCAGCGTGGGGAGAATCAGTACGCCTTTTCCGGCACAGAGGCCGTCGGCTTTCAGTACATAAGGAGCTTCCAATGTTTCGAGGAAGGCCAAACCTTCTTCAATAGTTGCGGAAGTGATACTTTTGTAACGGGCTGTCGGGATGTTGTGACGCATCATGAAGCCTTTTGCAAATTCCTTGCTTCCTTCCAGTTCGGCTCCCTGTGCGGAGGGACCGATAACAGCGATGTGTTTAAGTTCGGGGCGGTTCTGGAAGTAGTCGTAGATTCCTTTTACCAACGGATCTTCGGGACCTACTACGACCATGGCGATGTCTTCCTTCAGGGCGAAAGCGCTGATAGCTTCAAAATCAGTAGCCTTGATGTTGACATTTTCGCCTACGGCAGTTGTTCCGGCATTTCCCGGAGCAATATACAGCTTCTCAACTTTCGGACTTTGGGCAATTTTCCATGCCAGTGCATGTTCGCGGCCGCCCGAGCCTAGTAATAAAATCTTCATCTTTATACTGTTATAAGTTATACTGTTATACGTTTGATTAGGTATGGATAAGCAGCCGCTTTTTACAGGTTCTGCTCAAAGTACCGGGTGATTTTTTCGTGCAGATGTACACGGTCGCGACCTGATACGTTGTGCTTGTGGCACGGGTAGATGAACAGGTCGGGGTAGGTGCGGGCGTCTACACAAGCTTTCATGAACGACAAGGTGTGTTGAGGCACGCAAGTGTCGTCATGGTCGTCATGGATAATCAGTAGATGACCTTTCAACTGACCCGCGAGGTTTTTCAGGTTGCATTCCTTGTAACCTTCAGGATTGGTTTCCGGTGTGTCCATATAGCGTTCGCCGTACATCACTTCATAATATCCCCAGTCGATGACAGGGCCACCGGCTACGCCTACTTTGAATATTTCCGGGTAACGGAGCAACAAGGAAGTGGTCATGTGCCCTCCAAAGCTCCAGCCGTGCACGCCGATGCGTCCGCCGTCTACGTAAGGGAGGGATTTCAGGAATTCGACACCTTTTACCTGGTCTTTGCCTTCTTCAATGCCGAGGCGACGGAAGGTGGCGTTCTCAAACTCCAGTCCGCGGTTACTGCTGCCACGATTGTCGATCGTAAACATGATATAGCCTTTGTTGGCCATATACGTGTCCCAGCCACGTGCGCCATTCTGCCAGCCTCCGGTGACACATTGGGCATGAGGACCTCCGTAGACGTAAATAATGGTTGGATATTTCTTGTTCGGGTCAAAGTTTGCCGGCTTCATCAGGCGGTAGTGAAGGTCGGTTGTGCCGTCGGCCGCTTTGATTGTCCCGGTTTCAATACTTGGCATTTGATAACCTTCATACGGGTCTTTGGCAGTCAGCAGGTTTACGGTTTCTTTGAAGTTCTTTGTATCTACCAGATTGATGATGCGGGGCTGGTCTTTAGTGGAATAACGGTCGATAAGGAACGTCCCGGAAGCGTTGAGCACTCCGTTGTGTTCACTCTCTTTACTGCTATCGAACGGGCGGCTCATCTTTCCGTTGTTCACGTTTACTGCGAAATGACCGCTTCTCAAGCCCTCTATGGCGGTGAAGATAACTTCTTTCCGCTTAGCGTTGAAGCCTAATATGTTTTTTACCAGCCAGTTGCCTTTAGTCAACTGTTTTACCTTCACTGATTCGCGATATTGGGCGCCGCCGGTTCCTTCCTGAAGGTCACCGTAAATGCTTGCTTTGGTATCAAACAGATAGAGGTGATTGTATCCATCGCGCTGGCTCTGATAAATGAATTTGCTGGTATCCCACGGCAAGAATATAATCGGGTTTTGCGGCTCTACGTATTTCGGGTGAGTTTCTTCGTAGAGCACCTTTGTCAGCTTGCCTGTTTCTGCGTTGTATTGGCAAAGTTTGGCATGGTTCTGGTCGCGGTTTACTTCAATCAGGTAGAGGCTCTTCTCGTCCGGTGCCCAACTGATGTTCGTAAAGTAGCGGTCGGTAGGGTCGCCTGTATCCAGGTAAATGCTTTTGCCCGTTGCGGGGTTGTAGATACCTACCTTCACTTGGTGGCTGGTCATTCCTGCCATTGGATAGCGGACATTGTTCACTTCGCCCACACGTGCGGTAATGTCTACAAGCGGGTATTGAGTCACCATACTTTCATCCATACGGTAGAAGGCGAGCAGATTACCTTTCGGGCTCCAGAATGTACCTTTGTTGATACCGAACTCATTGCGGTGTACGGACTGGCCGCAGACGATGCCTTCGGGCTCGTTCGTCACCGCCTGTTCGTTTACGTATAGATTGTTGCCGATTGTATAGGCTACATTTCCATTGGCAGTGCAGTAGTCTTCGTTTTCCGCTTTGGCTTTAGGCTTGCGACTGCTGACAATCCGGTTGTTCTTGAAATCATATACGATGTATTTTCCGGCTATGTTCAGTAACATTTGCGGCTTTTCCGCCCATGGGAAACGTACGGAATACAAATGGGATAACTTTCCTGCCTTGTCTTCTGCAAGCGCTTTGTTGATTTGCTCACGGGTGATGAGCATTGTTTCTTTGCCTGTTTGCGGCTGGATAGAATAGATGGTGTCGATGCCGGGTTTAATACACTCGTCGCCCCACCATTGCAGCCCGTACAGGTTTTCTGCATAACGATAACTTTCACCGCCCGGAATCAGGTCTTCCAGTGTCGGTTTCTTGGTTTCTTGTGCCATAACATTGATTACAATTGGGATTGCCAACAACAAAAGGAAGGCTCTTTTTCCAACTTTACTCATTGCTCTTTTCTTTATTATTTGTTTTTAAATCCTTTTATTTTTACTCTGTCCAAAGAAGTGCTCTTTATCCGAATAGCAGCACCCAACTTGGCAAAAGCATTGAATAATTCATTAAATTGCTTTTCGTTGCTAATTTCTTGTGAATGTGCAATTAACTATTAACGCTTGTTTACTCCTCTTCCTTCTTCGGAATCCTCGGTTCCCGATTTCCTTTGAACTCTCTCGGAGCTTTCGGGTCTCTTCGGCTACGGAATTCTCCCTGCGGTTTTCTCTCTCTGTTTCCTTCCCGCTTGAATTCTCCTTCTTCCCGGCGCGGCTTGTATTCTCCTTCTCTGCGAGGTCTGGAGTCACCTTCCCGGCGCGGCCTGAACTCACTTTCTCTACGGGGGTTGAATTCTCCTTCCCGACGAGGTTTATATTCTTTTCTTTCCCTGAACTTAGACGCTTGTTCTCCTTCCGTCTCTTTCTTTTCTTCTCCTGCTTCTTCCTGACTCTTGAACTCCTTGTATTTTCCGTCAAAGATTTCATATTTGCGGAATTCACATTCCAGTGGCCCGTTGAACAAAGGAACCTTTTGGCTGGCTTTCAAACCAATCTGGTCGAAACACTCTTCCCGATAGGAGAGAACCCATGCCTCGTTTCCTACAAACGCGTGTTTCAGGCGCTCGCCAATCATTTGGTATAGTCCGAGTAAATCATTGGTGGAAATACGCTCTCCATAAGGAGGGTTGGTGATGATGACAGACTTCTCTTTCGGCTGTTCGAATTGCTGGAACGGTTGCAGTTTCAGTACGACATCTTTCGATACCCCCGCTGCCTTTATGTTATGAGTTGCTATTTCGTTCGCTTTCGGATTGTTGTCGTATCCGTAAATTTTATGTGTAAATTCACGCTCCTGACTGTCGTCATTGTAAAGCTCGTCGAACATATCCGCATCGAAATCCACCCATTTCTCAAATGCAAATCCCTTACGGAATACGCCCGGAGCGATGTTTCTTGCTATCAATGCAGCTTCCACTGGAATAGTACCCGAACCGCACATCGGATCAATCAAGTCACATTCTCCCCGCCAGCCGGTCATCAGAATCATACCGGCAGCCAATACCTCGTTCAACGGAGCTTCTACGGCTTCCTGGCGGTAACCGCGCCGGTGAAGTGATTCACCGGACGAGTCCAAAGACAAGGTGCAGGTCGTTTGTGCGATATGGATATTCAACAATACGTCCGGATTGCTGATGCGTACAGACGGGCGTTTGCCTGTCTTTTCACGGAAATAATCCACGATTGCATCTTTCACCTTGTACGAAACAAACTTCGAATGGCGGAATTCTTCGCTGAATACTACTGCATCTATTGCAAATGTCTTGTTTACGTCGAGATATTCCTCCCAAGGAATTGCCTGTATTTCATTGTAAACTTCGTCGGCATCCTTTGCCGTAAAGTTCTTGATCGGTTTAAGAATACGGATAGCAGTACGGAGGCAGAAATTAGCCTTATACATCATACGCTTATCCCCTGTGAATGACACCATTCGGCGGCCTATTTGAATGTCGTTGGCTCCTAGTGCTGTCAGCTCTTCTGCAAGTATCTCCTCCAGTCCCTGGAAGGTCTTGGCAATCATCTCGAATTGTTCGTTCATATATAGTTATTTGGTTTTATTTTTTTGCTTTGGTTTGTACGATTCTTGCTCCTGCGGGGACGTTCTCCGTCACCCAGATATTACCGCCTACGGTTGCATCGCGTCCGATAGTGATTCTTCCCAGGATAGTGGCGTTGGAATAAACGATTACATTGTCTTCCAGTATCGGGTGGCGCGGGATGCCTTTGATTGGCTTTCCATCCGCATCCAGCGGGAAACTCTTGGCTCCCAGAGTGACGCCCTGATAGAGTTTGACGTTGTTTCCGATGATACTCGTTGCGCCGATTACCACACCTGTGCCGTGGTCGATCGTGAAGTGACTGCCAATCTTGGCGGCCGGATGAATATCAATACCTGTTTCGCTGTGCGCCATTTCCGTAATGATACGCGGAATCAGGGGGACACCCAGTTCCAGTAGCTCATGCGCGATGCGGTAGTTACTGATGGCTTTGATAGCGGGATAGCAGAAAATAACTTCGCCATAACTTTCGGCGGCAGGGTCGCCGTTATAGGCGGCTTCTACGTCGGTAGCCAGCACTCTGCGCATGACAGGCAATTTGCTGATAAACTTGGCGGCAAGGCGGGCTGCTTCTTCTCTCTTGGAATCGGAGCAGGCATTACATCTTCCTTCTATACTGGTTCCAAAACACAATCCGGCAAGGATTTGCTCGGTAAGCAAATCAAATAACTTCTCAATATTTACACCGATGTGGTAATTGATTGTCCGGCTGTTGATAGTGGAATTTCCGTAATATCCGGGAAATAAGATAGAGCGTGAAAGCTCGATAATTTCATACAAGACTTTAGCAGAGGGCAGTGGTTCGCCATCTTTGTGTTGATGAAACAGTCCTTTGTAAGATTCGCTTTCCGATAGCTCATCGACTGCCTGTGTCAAAATGTGGGTGAAGTTCAGTGGACTCATTAGGTCAGTTGCTCATATTTATATGGGGACAAAGGTATTAAAAAAATAATAAAATTGGTTGGGATTCAGGATAAATAATGTATTTTTGTCACATTCAAAACATGACATGAATAAGGGGTTGATGAATGGGAGGACTACTATGAAGCTGTTTGGCTTGTTCGGGCTTTTGATATTGTTGTATTGCGGGTGTGCTGACAGGCATCGCCATAAGCCTTTTTGTGAGCAGGAACTTGTCGATTCTCTCGAAGTCCGCGTTCAGGATTCTCTTTTCTCCAATGTACTTTATTCCCGTTCGCAGGTACGTGACGCGCTGGTGCAAGTGCAAGACTCACAAGTGTATTATCGTCTGCTCGCCCTTTATGGTAAAACCTTCTTTGTTTCTTCTGATTTTGACTCCATACTTTATTACAATCGACAGGTTAAGCAATTCTCCCGCAATGTTTCCGAGTGTCCTCGCTGGAACGATGTCCTGGCCGATGTTTATAATGTTGAAGGAAACGTTTGGATGCAGTTGAACCGTCCCGATTCTGCCATACTTGATTATCAAAAGGCGTATGCATATCGTCTGAAAGGAAAGCGCCTGCACCTTCTTCCCGACATTTGTATCAATATGGCTGACGCCTGCCTGCATCGCAGTGACTTGGCGCACACTGCCTCTTATTACCGCCGCGCCTTGTTTCTCTGCGATTCTCTGAGATTGTCCGAACATACGAAATTCCCTGTCTATTACGGTTTGGGACAAACTTATATGGACTTGCGCGACTTCGATTTGTCCAACCATTATTATGAACTGGCAGGAAAATTCTTTGACGAAATGAATGTGGGAGAACGTTGGACCTATCTCAACAATCGCGGAAATCATTATTATTACAGGAAGAATTATCAGGAAGCATTGAACTATATGCGCAGAGCCAATGCCTTAGTCTCCGCCCACCCCCAAATGGTGTTTGAACAGAACTTTATCAAAGTAAACCTGGGAGAATTATACTTGTTGACCAATAACTTGGATTCAGCACAGATATGCCTGGACGAGAGTTATCGTTTCTTTTCGGAAATTCAGCATAACTCGGCTGTATACTATATCGAAACTCAAATGATTGAACTGGCGTTACAGAAAGGAAATATGGCGCTGGCTCATAAAATGATAGAACGTACCGCTCCTGTGGGACATCTTGATGCCAATATGCTGACAATACGCAACCAATATCTCCAGCATTACTTCGAGCGTGCCGGCGACTACCGCCGTGCTTATGAATATTTGAAGCGTGACTGTCGTCTGGATGATTCTATCCGTAGCGAACGGGTACAGACACGTGTCGCAGAACTGGATATGCGCTATCGTCAGGACACTATTGTATTGCGGAAAGAAATGCAGATTCAACGGCAGGCAGGTGAAGTGAAAGCTTTGAAGTTGAGCGTTTATATATGGGTACTTGTTTGTGTGCTGCTAGTTGCAGGAACAGGCGGTATCATCTGGTATATGCGGAAGAAAAGAGAATTTCTTCGTGAACGCTTTTTCCGGCAAATCAACCGTGTCCGCATGGAGAACCTGCGGAGCCGGATTTCCCCCCATTTCACTTTCAATGTATTGGGACGTGAGATTAATCAGTTCACGGGGTCGGAAGATGTGAAGAATAACCTGTTGGAGCTGGTTAAATATCTCCGACGCAGTCTTGAACTGACGGAAAAACTAAGTGTTTCCTTACAAGACGAGCTGGATTTTGTACGTTCGTATATTAATCTCGAAAGAGGACGCGTCGGCGAAGATTTTACGGCAACGGTTACAGTGGAAGAAGGACTGGATGCAAGTCGTGTGATGATTCCTTCGATGATTATACAAATCCCGGTTGAGAATGCAATCAAGCATGGACTGGTTGGGAAAGATGGTGAAAAGGAGTTGACGATACATGTCTCTCATGAAAAGAATGGTATCTGTATTACGATTTGTGATAACGGCCGCGGGTATCTTCCGCACGTAACTTCGGCAACACGGGGAACGGGTACCGGACTGAAGGTGTTGTATCAGACCATTCAACTGCTGAATACGAAAAACAAGAGTGACAAAATACGTTTTGAAATAACCAATAGAAACAGTGGACAGACCGGTACATTAGTTTCGGTATATATCCCGTTTCGTTTTTCTTATGATTTATGATGGATACAGAAGAAAAGTACAAAGTGGTCATCATTGATGACGAACGTTCTGCAAGTGACGCTTTGCGCCGTGAACTGGAGCCTTATCGTGAATTTGAGATAAAGGGAATTGCAAGCAGTGGTGCAAAAGGGAAAAAGATGATTATGGAGTTGCATCCGGATTTACTCTTTCTTGATGTGGAGCTTCCGGATATATTGGGGCTTAATTTGCTAAGTGAGATAAAGGATGATGTATTGTGGGATATGAAGGTTGTGTTCTATACGTCCTATGATAAATATCTGCTTCAGGCTTTGCGTGAGTCGGCTTTTGATTTCTTGTTGAAACCTTTTAGCGCGGAAGACTTGAAAGTTGTCATAGACCGTTATCGGAAAGCGGTGCGTTCTGCTGTAGTGGTGCCTCCCTCTTTTGCTTCTTCTATTATAGCTCTGATGCCGCAACAGGGAATGTTTATGATTAGCACGGTGACAGGATTCAAGCTCTTACGGCTGGAAGAAATCGGATTTTTTGAATATTTGAAAGATAAACGTCAATGGCAGGTGGTTCTGTTTAATCAAACCCGGTTGAGCCTGAAACGGAACACGAAAGCGGAGGATATCGTCAGTTATTCGCAGGCTTTCGTGCAAATCAGTCAGTCGGCCATTGTGAATGTAAATTATCTGGCTATGATCGATGGAAAGTGTTGCCAACTTTATCCGCCTTTCCACGATAAAGGTGATCTGGTCATTTCCAGAAGCTATCTGAAAGAATTGCAGGAACGGTTTTATGTCTTGTGATACAGCCTACGGTTATATAAAGTGAAAACGCCTCTTCTTCATCAGGAGCGGCGTTCTCTTTTGTTAGAATATTAGAATGAGAGAGAGTTTTTGTTACATATTTGTATTATCCATTGTTACAGTCATCTCGGGTACCAGTACATAAGTACGCTTTTTAGCGTTCCATTTATAGTAATTGGTAGTGACGGTCTTGCCTTCATAAATATAGTTGATACGCAAATTCTTTACCCATTCGTCCTTGTTGCTGTCCCATTTGAGGGCTTCGCTTTCGGTCATGCGTTTATTGTCGTCGTACTTATAATTGTACTTCATATAGTTGGCAAGTGTATTTCCGTCCATTTTGTAAACGGTCTGGCCTACTGTCATGCCATTTTCTTCTATCGGATTGTAAATCAACTGACCGTCGTTGTTACGTGCGGAAGCGGTGAAAGATGCAATAAGAAGAGCAGCGGATAAAACGAACATTTTTAAGGATACTTTTGCTTTCATGGCTATTTTAGTTTTAAGTTGTACTTTCATTTGTCTACTGATGTATCAGTTTTACGCTGCAAACTTACATATTAATTTGATATTTATGCATTTTAGGGAGCGAAATATTATCAAATTGTCAAGCATGGGTGCTGGTAGTAGTTTGCTTTTTGCCAAGATTAGTGACAAAAAAATATCCGGCAGTCAATCTGCCGGATATAGAACGAATCACTTCGTTTAAAAAGAAATCTTTTTTCTAGCTTTCGGATAGCGAGTTAAATAATGTTAGTGAGCTTCGAGCCAGTTCTTGCCCCACCCGCAATCAGCTTTCAGAGGTACATGCATACGGTATGCGTGTTCCATTTCTTCGATAACAATTTCTTCTACACGTTCTTTTTCTTCAACGGGAACACTGAAGTTCAATTCGTCATGTACTTGCAGGATCATTTTGGCTTGTATTCCTTCCGTTTGGAAACGTTGATAGATACGTGCCATAGCCACCTTGATAATATCTGCCGCACTTCCCTGGATAGGTGCGTTAATGGCATTCCGTTCCGCATATCCGCGTACAACGGCGTTTCGTGAGTTGATGTCCGGCAAGAAGCGTTTCCGGTGGAAAATAGTCTCCACATAGCCTTTTTCTTGTGCAACCTGGATACTTTTATCCATATAAGCCTTCACTCCCGGATAGGTTTCGAAATAGCCGTCGATAAGTTCTTTGGCTTCTTTCCGTTCTACGTTCATCCGTTCGGCGAGGCCGAATACGGATATACCATAGATAATGCCGAAATTGGCAGTTTTGGCTTTGCGACGCATATCGGAGCCTACATCTTGCAAGTCAATCTTATAAATCTTTGCGGCGGTGGCAGCGTGGATGTCATGGTTGCTGAGGAAAGCGTCGATCATGTTCTTATCCTCGCTCAGATGCGCCATGATGCGCAATTCAATCTGTGAGTAGTCCGCAGAGAAGAAAAGGCAGCCTTCATCGGGGATGAATGCTTTGCGGATTTCTTTTCCGTTCTCGTCGCGGATCGGGATATTTTGTAGGTTCGGATTGCTTGAACTAAGACGTCCCGTGGCGGTAACGGTTTGGTTGAAAGAAGTATGTACCCGTCCTGTACGCGGATTGATGAGTTGGGGGAGTGCATCGATGTATGTTCCCAATAACTTTTTCAGTCCCCGGTGTTCTAATATCTTTTCTACCACAGGATGTTTGTGGCGAAGGCTTTCGAGCACCTCTTCCGAAGTGACGTATTGCCCGGTTTTAGTCTTTTTTGCCTTCTCTACAATTCTTAATTTATCAAACAGCACCTCACCGACTTGCTTCGGTGAAGCAATATTGAACGTTTCACCTGCCAGCTCGTAAATTTCCTTTTCGATATTCTCCATTTGTGCCGTAAAGTGGGCGGAAGATTGTTTCAGCGCTTCCGTATCCAGCAGCACACCGTTGCGTTCGATATTAACCAGTACCGGAACAAGCGGCATTTCTATATCATAGAACAGCCGCTCGGCGTCATTCTCCTTTAATTCCTTTTCCAGAACGTTTTTCAGTTTCAGGGTTACGTCCGCATCTTCGCAGGCGTAACGATAAACGTCTTTCGGGGCGAGGTCGCGCATATTTTTCTGGTTCTTCCCTTTCGGACCAATCAGTTCATCAATATGGATTGTCTGATAACGTAGATAGATTTCGGCAAGATAATCCATTCCGTGACGGAGTTCAGGTTGAAGAACATAATGGGCGATCATTGTATCGAACAACGGGCCTTTTACTTGCACTCCATAATTTTGAAGAACGATCATATCATACTTGATATTCTGTCCGACCTTCAATGAGTTTTCATTTTCAAATACCGGGCGGAACTCATTGACGATTTTTAACGCTTCTTCCTGATCGGCGGGGACCGGGACATAAAAAGCTTCATTTTCGGCAATGGAAAAACTCATTCCGACCAATTCGGCGTCCATTGGTTCGGTTCCGGTAGTTTCCGTATCTAGCGAAAGAATTTTTGATGTAAGTAACTTTTGAATAATTTTTGTTCTTTTCTCTTCTGTATCAATAAGTTGGTAGTCACAATTGAGCGTTTCTAACGTCGCTAGATTTGAATTTTTAGCTTCGCCCGGCTCGTTGCCCGTAAAATTCGCAAATAAATCGCCTTGCACGGCTCCGCCTTCCTCGGGAAAAAGTGGGAGAGGGGCGAGGTTACTTTTTTCTGCTGCCGTTTTGTTTCCGGTTGGAGTTGTTATTCCGTTTCCGGCATTCTCTTTTTTCAGAACGCGATCGATCAGTGTCCGGAATTCCAGTTCCTCGAAAATCTGTCGGAGCGAATCTTCGTCTGCCTGCTCACGAACGAGCGAATCCATATCGAGTTGGATAGGCACGTCGATTTTGATAGTCGCGAGGAATTTTGAGAAAGTAATCATTTCCCGATTCGTTTCCACTTTTGTTTTCAGTGCTCCCTTGAGTTGGTCGGTATGTTCCAGAAGATTCTCAATGCTTCCGAATTCGGCTATCAGTTTTTGAGCTGTCTTTTCTCCTACTCCGGGGCAGCCGGGGATATTGTCCGAAGAATCTCCCATTAGGCCGAGCATATCGATGACTTGTGCCGGTGACTGAATATCGAATTTGGCTTTCACCTCATCGACACCCATTACTTCAAAACCTCCCGTATGTTTGGGGCGGTACATGAATACCTTGTCGCTTACTAATTGTCCGTAATCTTTGTCCGGGGTCATCATATAAGTAATAATCCCTTGGCGTCCGGCTTCGGTAGCGAGTGTTCCTATCACGTCGTCAGCCTCGTAGCCTGCCACTTCCAGAATAGGGATACGGTAGGCACGGATGATTTCTTTTATAATAGGTACGGAAAGACGGATTGCTTCCGGAGTTTCTTCACGCTGTGCTTTATATTGTTCGAAAGCCTCGTGGCGGAAGGTAGGGCCGGCCGGGTCGAAAGCCACTCCTATATGAGTGGGATTCTCCTTCTTCAATACTTCTTCGAGGGTATTGACAAACCCTAGAATAGCTGAAGTGTTGAATCCTTTTGAGTTGATTCGGGGATTCTTAATAAAGGCATAATAAGCCCGGTATATCAGTGCATAAGCGTCTAAAAGAAATAATTTATT
>CEAB01000565.1_pt1 | contig 12665 bp, 11 predicted proteins | sample 557651 | NCBI WGS metagenome assembly CEAB01 (sample SAMEA3182046, study PRJEB8094) | gut metagenome | biome: human; feature: gut; material: Stool; isolation source: human stools | place: Canada | collected 2011-11-15
GCTTAAATTAATTGTTGTATCCGTTGTAATTATGTGATATAGTATCCTTGTAGTGTTAAGTGTGGAGGGTACTATGACTAGTATTTCTAAGGTGTTTTTGTGCGCAGCTGTCAGCGCGTTTTGCCTGACGGGGCGTTTGTCTTATGCTTCAACCAATACTGTCAAAGGTATCCCTAAGCCAGGTACTCACACAGTCTACACACAACTCAACCTTGCTGATGTGACACGCTTACCTGCACGGCCGGCCGCCGATGACTTGTTGCGGCCTGCCGTTTTCTCAACTAACAACAAAGATGTTTTTTCCGAAAAAAAATACAAGCTTGCTTCAGTATGTTTTATTACTGACACGGGAGCTTGTTCGGGTGAGAAGTTTGGAAATTCCGAAGATCCCGGCAAAGGCGGAAATCCTGCCACTCCGACGCCGGGCGAGTTCTGTCAGAAAGCCGGATACACAAACACTCCATGTCCCTCTGGTTCTATACCGGAAGACTTCTGCCCGGTTGATTCTTCATACCATTCCAGATGCAAATGCTCGGATGCATATAACAAAACATGCGATGCCGCCGCCGGGTTAAAACCCGTTAACGCTAATGACACTTGCGGCGGAAAATACAAAGAATGCTGCAACATCTGTTCGGATTATACTTACACATCCGTTCCTTCGGGCTATGTCAAAGCCGGAGAATGCCAGTCCTGCAACGGCATGAAGTATAAAGTCAAATGCGACACCTCGGTTTATCCGCAGACCTCGGCCGTTTGCGGGAGTTATGGCGGCAGTGGCGGCAGTTGTTCGGACGACAGCGGCACGCATTACAAACAATGCAACTGCCCGAATAATTACGAGTGGAACGCGGGGCAGAAGAAATGCGTTTGCGCAACAAGTTTCAAATATGCCTGCAACGGCACTGGCTATGCCGGCGGCGAGGGAAATGCCTGCGACAACAAATACAGCAAATGCAAATGCGCGACGGGATACACTTGGAACGCGGCGTCCGGCTCTTGTGTCTGCTCGGGGACGGACTGGTGCACGGTGAACCAGAACTGCGGTGCCTTGGGCTATGCCAGGAAAACATGTACCGGCACAACGGTCAAGTGCCCCTTTGATACATCTTACGTCTTCTGTTTGGACAACGGAAGTACCGGAGGATCTTCCGGCGGAAATACCGGAGACACCAGCAATAACTCAGGTAAATGCACATCCAAAAGAAGATCTGTATACGCCAATTGTTACACCACAATAGATAATGACGGAACGAATTATAATCCCTATAAAGTTAATCTTTTTTGTAGCACATGCGAATATGTTTGCTCTGTAAAAGCCAGCGGCATTTGTGAATATGATCCCGGAAACATGAGCTGTAATTCTCCTTTACCAATGGGAGAAAGTGCCAGTGCTTCAACATATACAGATGCACAAAATTATGCTAACCGCTTTAAACAACAATATGAAAATAAAATTATTAGTGAAACCTGTAATAATTAGGAAAGGAAATGACCATGAAAAAAGTTATTTTATTAAGTTCTGTTTTGCTGGCGGTTCCTTTCATGATGAATGGCGAAACTCAGGCGGCTGACTGCGTTACGCAGAACTGCCCTACACTGGGATATACCTCGGCTTCAAATACAGGAAACTGCGTCAAATGCCCTTTCGGGAATTTCTGGGCTTGTCCGAAAATTGAAGAAAAGGCAGTGCTTGGTCAATGTACCGGCTATGCCAAGAATTGCAAAATCGGTGATATTTTGAACAACGACGGGACTTGTACAACAAACAAAGAATCCGGCAAGACGCCGATTGGCGTGGTGGTTGCGATTAAAGACAACTGCGGTTACGCGATGACCGCCAGCCCGATAGCGTCAAGTATCAAATGGTCAACAGAATATGTTAATACCGGTGCATTCCAGTCGTTTAGCTGGGGTGTTGCAAGTAAAGACTTTGATGTCAGCGGTAATATGACAAAGATTATTCAGGCAGGAAGTTCCAGTACCTATCCGGCAGCTTATGCGGCCTTAAATTATGCGCCAAGTGCAGCACCAACATCTAAGGGCAAATGGGCGTTGCCGACAGCAGGTATTTTGAACAGCCTGTATACGAATCTGAACGCTATTAACAATGCAATTTCGAAAGTTGGCGGAACACAACTTACAGGCGATAATGAGCTGATTTGGTCGTCGTCCGAGGACTCCGCCTACGCCGCGTGGGTCTTCTGTACTAGCAATAGCTACGGCCTTGGCAGCACCAGTAAGGACGGCTACGGCAGCAACCTCGTCGTTCGCCCGGTGCTAGCTTTTTAGGAAAGGAGAAAAGCGATGAGAAAAGAAAGAAAATTGTCCTTTTGTCTGGCAGATAATGTTCTTGCAGATAGATTTATATCCCGGAGTCGAAAGTTGGCGATTGGCAAGCGGCAGCGTCGACAGAGCCTTACGGGACGAACGAGCTTGTCGAGGACAAATAAGTTCGGGATGACAGTTATGCTGCTGGCTGCTCCTTTCATGTTTTGCGAAATCGGCGAAGCTTCGGCGCAATGCACAACAACGCCAAGCTGTTCAAGCATGGGATATACCAGTGGCGTAAACACCGGTAACTGTCTTAAATGCCCAACCGGAAACGGTTGGTTCTGCCCCCCGAAGAGCAACACTTGTACATCAAATTGTCCCGACTATACTTTGACCTACGATCAAGCTCAAGTACAATGCGGTTCTGGAAATTTTACAGGTTGTTTTGATAATTGTACTGCCCAAAAACTTTTTAAATGTACAACAATATCCTGCCAAACGAAAAAACGCACAATTTATGGTAAATGCCAAATGCAATATCTGGTTGGATATGCCATATTTTGTCAAAGGGGATATTATTATTGCAAGGTACAATCCAGTGGAAATTGTATTGAAATTACGGGCAGCAGAATCTACGACAATGAACTTACTGACTTTGGAGCATACCCTAATCAAACAGAGGCAAATCAACGTATAAAACAACTTGAAAATACAGTTATTGATGAATCATGTGAGACATATAACGGAAACGGTGGCAGTTCATCAGGTGGTTCATCTGGCGGAACAACTCCTACTGTTTGTAAAATTAGAACATTTGCAAAATATGAAAATTGCAAATGGCAGGCAATATCCGACCTTTCAGGAAATATCATGTGTCAACGCTGCACCTACAAAGAACAGCGCCAATCTAAAAATTCCACACAATGGAATCAAATAAGTCGACAATGCAACTCAAACTTTGAAAAGGAAAATTTTATTTCTGTGACAGATAAAGAAGCTCTTAATAGCTATGTACAAACAGTCTTGCAAAAAGATGAAGGAAGCGAGATTTCCGGTTCATCTTCTTGTATTGAATACTATTAATTTAAACAGCCCACCAGATGATTCTGGTGGGCTGTTACTAATATAAAGCACGTTCTTTATGCTGCCGACAGGCGCTGAACTTCTTTTTGCAACTTACGTACAGAATTCAGCTCGATTTGGCGAACACGCTCCTTTGAGATGTTATAAGCCCGGCTTAAATCATCCAAAGTCATACTCTTGTCCAGCAAACGCCGTTTATAAAGAATATCTTTTTCCCGCTCGTTTAAGCAGTCCAAGGCCTGTCCGAAGAGTTTTTTGCGATACAGATATGTTTCATTCTGAGCCAAAACCTCTTCTTGATTAGGCTTTTTGTCAGCGATAAAATCCAGCCATTCACTGCTGTCATCGGAAGACGAATCGAGATTCATATTCAATGAACCGTCATGCGCAGATAACCGGCTGTTCATTTCCGTTACTTCCTGGACACTAACATCCAGCGAATCGGCAATTTCAGTGATAATGCTGAGAGACATTTCCCGATCTTCAACCAGATTAAGCTTGTTTTTAACCTTACGAAGATTAAAAAATAACTTTTTCTGAGCGGCAGTTGTGCCGATTTTTACTAAAGACCAGGAATTCAAAATGTATTTTTGAATTGACGCTTTAATCCACCACAAGGCATAAGTCGAAAAACGAAAGCCTTTATCCGGATCAAATTTATCAACGGCATACAGAAGACCGATATTGCCTTCTGAAATCATTTCACTTACTGGCAGACCGTAACCTCTGTATTTTGATACAACCTTTACAACAAGCCGCAAGTGAGAAGTAATCAGTCTGTAAGCCAATTTGTCGTCTTTTGTCGCGACATAAGCCTTTGCCAGACGGAATTCTTCCTCAGGTGTTAAAATAGGATATTTACGAATACTCTGTAAATATCTCGCCATGTTAAGCTCTGGCGAAAAGTCAAGTCCACTAAGAGTCAAAGTCTTGTTCATTACAATTCTCCCTTAATTGGAACTTTTTCAGTTTAAATGAAGCAGATTAAATTACAACCTATACTTAAGGTTTATCTAATTTAATTCTATTCGTTTATAATCTCAGAATATTTAACAAATCTCTAATATCAGTGGGGAAATCCGAATTAAACAAAACTTTTTTTCCGGTCCGCGGATGAACAAAGCCCAATGTGGCGGCATGAAGCGCCTGGCGGGGAAAGCTGTTGAGATATTTTTTTATTTCAACTTTGCCGGGAAGAGTTGACTTATGTGCTTTTTCATAGATTTTGTCACCGACAAGACTACAGCCCAGAGAAGACATGTGAACGCGAATCTGGTGTGTCCTCCCTGTTTCCAAGTTACATTGAACCAAAGATGCCGTGTTTTGAAATATCTCCAAAGTTTTATAATTGGTTGCTGCCGGTTTGCCGCCGTTTTTTACAAGCGCCATTTTCTTACGGTCGTACGGGCTCCGACCGATATTGCCTTCGATTCGCCCGTTCAACGGCGAAGGAACGCTATAAACAACGGCAAAATACGTTCTTTCTATAGAATGTTCGGCAAACTGTTCGCACAAACTGCGGTGCGTTTTATCATTTTTGGCAACGACCAGCAGGCCGCTAGTGTCTTTGTCAATACGGTGGACAATGCCCGGACGTTTTACGCCGCCGATGCCGGAAAGGCTGTCCCGACAATGGTAAAGCAAGGCATTAACCAAAGTTCCGCTATGCGCTCCGGGCGCCGGATGTACAGTCATTCCTGCCGGTTTGTTGACAACCAGCAAGTCATCGTCTTCATAAACAATGTTCAAAGGAATATTTTCCGGCTGAGGATTAGCGTCAACCGCTTCAGGTACAATAACCTGAAACGAATCCCCTACCCTTACTTTTTGGGAATTATCGGCAATGACAACATCATCGTTTGAAACATTGCCCTCTAAAATAAGACGCTGCAGCTGGGAACGAGAAAATTCAGGAAAACTTGCGGCTAAAAACTTATCCAGCCGCAGCCCTTTGTTATTTTCCTCTACCACAGGACTGAAATAAATGTTATTATCAGGTATTGTCATTTGTTAAAAATTAATCTTATGGCGTTTATATTCAATATCTGTTCAAGATGACAATTTTTTTGATATTTGGCAAGGAAAAGATAATGAATAAATTAAAGTTAATTAAATTTGTGGTCGTTATTATGACTTTTCTGATTGTTTTCGGCAGCCTGCTGATGCTGACAACGCTCTATAAAAAGATTAACAAAAAACCCGTTGTCAGCGAACAGGACATTCATCTGAATGAACCGGCGGAAAGCCGTATTAACTCTATTTTAGAACATGGCAGATATATTTATATTGTTGTCAAAGACGGCGGCATACCCGACAGAATTGTTGTTTTTGATCCGGAAAGCGGAACAAAAGTGTCAACAATCCATTTAGATTAGGAGGAAAGATGGCAGAGGAAGATGATGAGTTTGAACAACTCCTGAATGATTTTATCAATACTCAGCTCAGTGATGTTGATGCAGACCTGCCTCAGCAGGAAAACCGTATTGTTGTTGATGATGAAGACAATTTGCTTCAAGCTTTGCCAACGCCTTCCGCAGCAGTGCAACCGGCATCTTCTGAAGAAGACAAAGATCTGGCTATTTTGAAAAATGAGGAAAAGGCTCTGATTAAGGCTTATCGGAATTTTAAGGATGCCATTGACCTTCTTGCCGGAGATTTTGACTTGAAAGCACCGATTTTTCGTCTGGAAGCCAATATGCTTTATCCCAATTACAAGCCCTCCTGCGGCAGGCTCATTGCCGAAGATACGGTCAACGGCTGGGATATTATGATAAAATCCCACCCCGAAATTAAAGGCAAAATAAATCCGCAGGCATCTGACGAAGAACTTTTGACCGTAGCGGAACAGAGCGATGATGACGCTTTGCAGTTCTCGCTTATTTCTTATGTTGAAATTTTAATTGAGATGGAAGGCTGTGAAATTGCCTACAAGCAACGCAAGCTTCAACACGAAAAAAGGAAAATAGAACGCGAGATTTATGAAGAACATCAGAAGAGAATCGCCCGGGCAAACCGCTATATTGAGGCAATCAAAAATCAGAAATTTCCGGTTGACGCCGAACGATTGGTGAAAAATTACTTCAAAACTGCGCAAAAAGACGCTGAGGGTGCTTTTAAAGCTTTGACACAAAATCCGGCAATTTTTGCCCCCATCGACTTCAGCAAAATCAAACCACGGCTGTTTGGTCTGCTTAAGGTTAAACCTCAGGACGGCATTAGAATCAACCGACTCATCGGGGACTTTCTGAAAAAGCTGAAAGCTTAGAAAAAATATAGACAAAACTTATTTTTAGTGTTAAGATAAAAGAAAAAAGCAAAAACCTTATTTAACGAGGGAAATCAAATGGCTGACGAAAAGCAAAACAAAGAATTTAAAGTTTCTGAAGTTTCAGGAGAAAACACCAAACGGCAGACGCGCGAATTCAACGTTTCTGAAACCCAAAAACCTGACGCAAGTCGGGAGAACTCGACTTTGTTCAGCCAAACTCCCGAAAAAGAAACGACTGTTCACCAGGATGCCAAAGAAACAACCGTCAATGAAGAATTAAAAGAAACGACGGTTAATGAAGAGAGCAAAGAAACAACATTTAACGAAGAAACCAAAGAAACAACGGTTAATGAGGAACAGAAAGAGGAAACGCCCAGAAAACCTCAGGAAAATGAAAACGATGATACCGATGGCGGCGACGGGGACGAAATAAACCGAAAAACCGATGATAAAGAAGAGGACGGCGATGAGGAAAAAGGCCCTTTCAAAAAAGGCGACGTTATCGACTATATGTATGAAGACTGGCTTATCGGCGGGGCAAACTTTTTATGGGCATGGTCAGCCAAAAAGATAAAAACAGCATACTATGCAGCCAGACGCAACAAAAACAGAAACAAAGCCGAAAAAAACAAAATTAAAGACATTGAAAGATACGACGCTTATCAGTGGAAAGAGAAATATGAGAAAAAAGCTCTTGATGACTCGAAAGCCAAATCCGAAAAATTTGAAGAATATAACGGATTGGTTGAACTGTGCGATAAAATCAGAGACGGCAAGGTTGACGAAACGAATCTTCCGGAAAAAACAAAAACACTTGTAAAAAATATGCCGCCGCAGGATTTTAAGAAATTTTTTGATAAAAAGCGTATCAAAAAATGTCAGGACAATATGAAAGACAATATGATTGCGGCCAGACAATTCGCTAACCTGTATGCAACCGCAGCCATGGTTGAGCCTAAAATTCAGGATAAGTCTTTTACACATCCTAACGGAAATGACAATGCTTTTTCCCGATTGCAGAAAGAGGGGTTGGCCCTTTATGTCAAAGCACTAAACCGGGAGGCAGTAAACGGCGGCAACGTTACGGCTTTAGGCGACAAGCTTTTGAAAACCGCGCAAAAAGCCGTTGAGGAAATGGACAAGAATCTGGAAAACGGACGTTTTTCCGGTTTTGAAAAGAAAAAGAATGGCTTTATGCGCAGGGCATATCGTAAGGTTACCGGTAAGAAATACGGACAGCCTAAACAAAACCAATCCTGGGAAAAGCTGGGCAATATGCTGCAGGGTATTGACACTAACGAACCGCCGGCAAATATGCTTGAAGCCATGATTTTAGAGCAGGATTTTGATAAGGGAATCAGCGATCAAATGGAAAAGCTCAAGGCTCAGGAATATACCGAACAAGCCAGAAAGCAGAATCTGGAAAAAAGGAAAAAGCAGCTTGAAGAAGCAAAAAACAGAATTCTCAGCGACCCAGCCAAGAAAAAAGCCCGGGAAGAAAAAGAGGGCATTCGCGCTCAAAAGAGAGCCCAGCTTATTAAAAGACTGCAAAATCCCGCTTACAAGGCTCCGAATATGGAAGGCAAACCGGATCAGCAGTTTACGGATATGTTAAGGCAGCGTTTGGGAGTAAGCCGTTAATTATGAAAAAACTGAAAAAATATATTAAATTTTTTTTAGTAGGTTCAATTTGGACCTACATTTTTCTTTGCCTGGCCGATTTTTTGTTTACAACCGTTTGGCGGTTTGACATTTTCAGCAGAGAAGACTGGAAAATCATCAGCCAATTTTGGAACAGCGGCGGCAAAATCAAAAACGCCCGGGATTATTTGTTTTTGTTTTCCTTCTTATTTGGCGGCATCTTGTGGGTATGGGGTTTCAGAAGATGCATGAGACTCAATTTTGCGGCGATATTATTGTATCCTTTTGAAGCGTACAGCCGCTGGAGCCTCAAGCGTTATGGAGATACTTCACGCATTGTCATCAAAAACATCGGTTCGACAGGTGAAAAAGTCGACCCAAAAGAAATTGTCAAAATGAAGCTGAAAGAAGTTGAGAAAGAAATTGACGCCAACAAAGAAACAAAAAAAATCAGAGAAATTATTGCGGATAAAATCAGCGACAAATAATAATCAGTTATTAACCAACTTATGTTAAACTGAGAGAAACTTTTTGAAAGGACAAACTTGAAACCCTTAATAATATTGACCAGGATTATGTGTGTCGGCCTCTTTTGGAGCGTGTTCTTCATAGAGGGGATAAGGGTTATTATGCTTCGCAACTGGCGGTTTGATATTTTTCAGACAGCTCATTGGAATCATGCATGGAATTTGTGGTTGTCCGGCTGGGTTATTGATACGCCGAAAGAATGGGCTTTTATTCTGATTATTTTAACATTTATTCCCCTGTGGCTGAGCGGCTGGGCGGCTTTGAGCATGATAAAATGGGAAAATTATCTGGTTAAACTTGTTTTATCGCCTTGGCACATTATTAAGAAATTTTTCTTCAAACCGGTGAAAATTATTGCGCACACGGCGACACCGGGCAAAAAGTCAAAGAAGAAAAAATCTTACAAAGAAGTCCGGCCAAGAAGCCTGACTATTCCTCTGGATGACCGTCCCGAACCGGTCAGCAACAAATTAATCAGCACATCCCCCCGGGTTAAGCCTCTGACTGCTTCAGCCGAAGCAGCCACCGCGCCGCTGGCTGCCGCGCCGAAAAAAGCAGTTCCGGCTCCGGCACCTGTTTTGCCGACACCGGAACCAAAACAATTCAGCCACTCTTTGTTTAATATGGACGATGACAAAGATGATGACTTTGATTTCAATATTGATGATTTTGATATTGAAAAGGCTTCTGCCAAACCGGAAGAAAAAAGTGTTGATACGTCTCCTCGTTCTCCGCAGAGCAGAGAAACGGCCGCCACTCCCGGACGCCGGGACAAAGATAACAAAAAGAACAAAAACAACCTGCCGGCCCAAAGCAACGGACGCAACGTACCGGCAGCCAAAAACGCCGGACAGCAGGGCCGAGGCAACAGCGGTAACTCGACATTGGACATTATTAAACAGCATGGCTATGAAACAATCAACGGGGCAACCATTAAAAATAACCTGATTGATTTTATCGGCGTTTCAGCCAACCAGATATGCCTGTGCCTGATTGACAAGGAACCCGGCGACTGGCTCGCTGACGAAGAACGCTTTAATGATGAAGAACCATTGTGGTTTTCAGAAAGCAGCCATAGGATTTCCCCCGTGCGCAAAGCAGACATTGCCAAAAAATTTCTTGAAGAAAAATTGGCCTCAGAGGGTTTCAAACACAAAGTTAAGGCTTATGTCGTTATTCAAATCGGCAACATTATCAATGCCGAAGATATGTTTGAAATATGGGAAGGGCTGGATATTAACGTTACGAGAATCGACCGCGGCACACCAAAAGAAATCAAACTTTTCGCCAAGGCGCTGGATGACGCAGACAAGCCAGCCAGCAATGACAATTTTGAAAAGATTAAAAAACTTATCAGAAGCATCGCTTAGAGGATATTAAAAAAATGGGATTGCAAAAAAGAGGAGAAGAATGGGAAGAATATGACCACGCCGTACAATGGATGGTGATGACGGTTATTATCTCGCTGGTTGTTACAATTGCCTTGCTTATTCTTTCCCTGCCGCTGGGTTATCTTATCGGAAGCGGCATTTCAAAAGACAGCATGAATGACGTTTATCGTTTTATTCAGACCATTTTTCAGAACCCGTCATATCTTATTTCCCGCTACGGAAACTGGTTCCGTCAGCTTTCCAATTATCATGGTCCATTTTCCGTCAGCCTGTGGCTGCCCATTCTGCCGTTTTTAACCCTGCCTATCGGACTGATTGTCGGTATGGTTACCAATCCTTACCGCTTTCAATCCAACATTCACGGTTCCGCCCGTTTAGCTGACCTAAAAGATATTAAGAAAATGGGGCTGCTGGACGGTTTCTGCATGGTTGTCGGCAAATATAAAGGGCATTTGCTCAAATTGAAAGAAACTCTGGCGACGCTGTGCTGCGCTCCTCCGGGAACCGGTAAAACAGTCGGTGTGGTTATGCCTACGATTTTCAATTCTCAAGGATTGAGCATTATCGTAAACGACCCGAAACCCGAATTATGTTACAGCACGACCGGTGCTCGCGCCAAAGAAGGCCCGGTATTTGTCATTAACTGGGGCGCTGAGGATAACCCGGCGGAAGGAATTTATTATCCCAGTTGGAATCCGCTGTCGCCCAATGCCCTGCCCCTTCCCGGCCCTGACCGCGATATGTACATTGACTCCATGTGCAATATTCTGGTTGAGGATCCCAAAGGCGGCGCTGACCCGCACTGGTCCAAAACCGGTCGTTCGGCATTGACAGGTTTTATTCACTTTGTTTCGTTTAAGTGCGAGAAAGCCCGGGCAAACGATTATTTTATCGGGCGTATTTACGAAGGCAAACTTGACGATGAAGACAAGCGCGTGCTGGAAAGCTATTATCTTGAAATGCACGACCCTCTGGCGGCCAAAGCTATTCAGGATTTGCGCACCAATAATATCACCATTGATAATTATCTGCCTATCGGTACATGGAGTCTGCTGCCGGAAAAATGGATTGGGCATGAGCCTTGTCTGGCTATGATTTTGGAATGGATTACGGAAGCGCAAATCAAGCAATCACAGGAAATTAAACGCCGTGTTGAAGAAGGCGACCAAATGGCGGCAATGTCCGACCCGATGCGCAATATGTTGGAAGAAGCCATCGAGGAAGCCAGAAAATTCGGTTATTCAAACCGTTGTATTACGGAACTCAGCCAGCTTTCGGCCATGCCGGACAAGGAACGCGGTTCCGTTCTGTCAACCGGTTTATCAGGTATCGGTATTTTCAAAAACTCGGCGGTTGTTTCAAGAACCAGTTTTTCCGACCTGCAATTCAAAGATTTGCGCGGCATGAAAGATCCGATTACCGGCGAATGGAAACCTATTTCCGTTTATTTGTCCGTCAACCAGGTTGATGCCCGCGCTTTGGGTATCATCAGCGGTACGTTTATTGAGCTGATGTCGTCTTATCTGATTGCTAACCCGCCAAAATTCAAAAATAAAACGGACGGTGTCATGGGGCCGTTCCCCTGCCTGTTTGTTCTCGACGAGTTTCCGCAAATGCCTAAGCTTAAAGCCATTATTGACGGACCGGCGGTCGGCCGTGGACAAAAAGTGTCGTATCTGCTTATCGGGCAAGATTTGGGACAAATCTCAGGAAAATATGGTAAAGACGATTTGGAAACGGTTATCTCTACAACGGCCTGCAAGATTATTTTATCTCAAAACAACGAGGTTACAGCGCAACGTTTCTCAAAGATGATTGGTAACAAGACCGTCCAGACGACTTCATTCTCCAAGAATGAAGGCATGGGCAAAGGTGCCAATCCATTCTCCAAAAACGTGTCTTACCAGTTACAGGGAACTTCCGTTATCAGTACGACCCAATTGTTGAGCCTGCCGATGCTGAAACAAGTCGTTTTAATGCAAGGTTTTATTGATCGGCCGATTATGGCTGACGCACCCCGCTGGTACCTTGACAAGAAGATGAAAGCTCTGGCCGCGCTGCCGGCAGCACCGTGTGTTCCGGACTGGATTGTTGCCCAGCGTGAAGACATTAATGAAGATATGCTGGCTAAACTCGGCATTGAATACGATCCCAGCGAAGAGGATGATTTTGAAGACGAGGATGAAGAATAATTTTCAACTAAGCAAATATTATTAATATTAACTCCTGAAGGTTTTCAGGGGTTTTTCTTTGTCATTTTTCTCTCCTTTCATTAAAATTAATGATTGAACAGTAGAAATTTTTATGTTATAGTATCCTTGTGATGACAAGTGTGGAGGATACGATGAAGAATATTTCCCGAGTAATATTACTGTCAACTTCGTGCCTGATTTGGTATGGAGCGGACAATGTTTGTGCTTCTGTTAATGTTTTTTCCGGTATCCCTAAGTCAGGTACCCACAACACACTACACACAACAC
>CEAB01013105.1_pt1 | contig 12594 bp, 11 predicted proteins | sample 557651 | NCBI WGS metagenome assembly CEAB01 (sample SAMEA3182046, study PRJEB8094) | gut metagenome | biome: human; feature: gut; material: Stool; isolation source: human stools | place: Canada | collected 2011-11-15
CGCGACATTGACTGCCGCAGGCTACTGTTTTTCACGAGCTGAATGAACTTGATGCAGGTGTAATGGCAGCCCTGGTCGCTGTGCAGGATTGTCTCTTTTTTTAGCGAAATTCCATGCTGATGCACCATTTTCTGTACCGTTTCCAGCACAAAATCCACCTCCAGAGACTCGCTCAGCACATAGGAAAGGACCTGCTTCGTGCATCCGTCCAGGATCGTGGAGAGATAGCAGAACGCGCCGTTCAGCGGAATATAGGTGACATCCGTCAGCAGGACCCGCTACAGACAGCATTGACACAGTGGGAAAGGTTTTGCTTTGCAATGGACGATTTAGCGAAACGGAACGGGTGGAAGTAGTACATAATGACGAAAGCGAGAGTTGTAACCGTGGGTATCCGAGAGGGATAAATCATGCAAACAAATCGCCCGGATCCATTGCGCTGCAATGGATCCGGGCGATTTTTTCTGTCTCCATGAGGTCAGTAGGGCAGCACATATCGTGGTCCCGTCAAGATTTATGCGCAAATTTGTTTGCAGACGCCGACAGACCTTAAGTCAGCCGGCAATAGAGGCGTCATCCAGAGCCGCCTACAGATGCTTCATATTCATGTACTTCTTGTTGCCCTTTGAGCTCGACGCTATCACGGCGTGCTTCGTGGGCGGCGCGCCCGTCACAAGCCGAAGTCGCTCTAGGAAGCGAACGATCTGATCGATTGGTATATTTACTTCTATAACCACGAGCGCATCCAAACAAAAACGGGAGTGGCACCGCTGTCGCTGCGCCACTCCGCTTAAAACTCAATATCCTACATGGGGGCTTTTTGTGCTGTCCGCACAATCTGGGGTAGTTCAGGATGCAGCGGCGTTTTCTTTTGTTCTACGCTTCCAGCTTTCCGATGAGGTAATCCATCAGAATGCAGATCTGATAGGACATGGTCACAGCGCCGGGGTCGATGTGGTGGATGCCTTTGTCCGCCTGATAATAGGCACGGCCCTTAACGGCCGTCATATTCTTTGTGGACTCCGCGCCGTCGATGGCCGCCTGCTTCACGGCGGGCAGCAGCATCGTCAGATCCGTCTTCTCCTGCAATCCGAGCTTATAGGTCTGCACAGCGGGATAGATCGCGTCGATCATGGTCTTGTCGCCGGGCTTGGCATTGCCGCGCATCATAATGGCGTTTACCATACCTTCGAGAATGGTGCACAGGGACGTCTCGTCGAGCACCTCCAGATTCGCAGACAGCTTGGCTGCCTCAATATATGCGCTGCCATAGAGAACGCCGGACGAACCGCCGACTACGGAAATGAACTTCTTGCCGATCTGCTTGAACATCTCGGACAGGCGCATTTCGCTGAACTCCTCTGCGCTGGCCGCGATGGCCTCGAAGCCCATGTTCATGTTGACCCAGTGGTCGCCGTCGCCGGTGGCGGCGTCAATCTCGGAAATATAGTCCTTGCTGTCGGCAATCTTTTTGCAGACCAGCTTGACATACTGCATGTAATCGCGGCTGTTCATGGTAAATGTCATATCGCATACCTCTTATTTTGCAAATTGTGTCCAGCCGGACGTGCTGCACGGCGCGTCGAGCAGTTCCTTGAGTTCGTCATCCAATTTCAGAAGCGACACCGAACAGCCGGGCATTTCCAGCGACGTCATATAGTTTCCGATGAAGCTGCGGTAGATACGGATGTTGTTTTGCGAGAGAATCTTTTCGACCTCGTTGAACAAAATGTACAGCTCCATCAGCGGCGTTCCTCCCAGTCCGTTCACCATGACGGCCACTTCGGAGTTGCTGTAATCAAAATCGTCCATCACGTGCCGCAGCAGGATCTGGGCCAGCTCGTCGGCGCGCTTGACATTCGTGCGGGCCACGCCCGGCTCGTTGTGGATGCCCATGCCGATTTCAATTTCATCCTCGCCAAGCGTGAAGCCGGCCTTGCCCACACCGGGCAGCACGCACGAGGCCATCGACATACCCATGCTGCGCACATTGTCCACGACCTTCTGCGCTATGGCCTTGACCTCCGGCAGGGAGGCCCCGGCCTCTGCCTTTGCGCCTGCAATCTTATGGACGAAAACAGTGCCTGCGATGCCGCGGCGGCCGGCAGAATAGGTGCTATCGGGAACGGCGACATCGTCTTTGACGATAACGTAATCGACGTCGATGCCGTCAAGCTCCGCCAGCTCCTTGGCCATCTGGAAGTTCATAATGTCGCCGGAATAGTTCTTGATGATCATAAGAACGCCCTTGCCGCTGTCGACCTCATGGATGCCGCGCTCAACGGCGTCGCAGCCGGGAGAGGCAAATACATTGCCCGCCACGGCCGCGTCCAGCATGCCGTAGCCGACATAGCCCGCATGCGCCGGCTCATGGCCGGAGCCGCCGCCGGTGAGAATGCCGACCTTGTCGGCCTTCTGGCTGCGGACAATGATATCAGAATCGGCAATGTAGCGGATGCTCGGGTCGGATTTTGCCATACCCTGGAGCATTTCTTTTACAACATCGTTCGGGTTGTTGATGATTTTTTTCATGCTGCTTCCTCCAAAATGTTGATTGCGGTTAATCCCCTGTGCCAAGATAAAGCTCTTTGACTTTTTCGTTGCTGAGCAGTTCCTTGCCCGTGCCCTCGAGCTGAATGGTACCGGTTTCCAGAACATAGGCGTAATCCGCCACGGCAAGGGCAAAGTTTGCATTCTGCTCGATGAGCAGCACCGGCAGGTGCTCTTCCTGATTGACGCGCTGGATGATGGCGAAAATATCCTTGATGATCAGCGGCGCCAGACCAAGGCTCGGCTCGTCCATCATCAGAAGCTTCGGCCGCGACATCAGCGCGCGCGAGACGGCAAGCATCTGCTGTTCGCCGCCCGAAAGCGTACCGGCCAGCTGACGGCTGCGTTCTTTGAGAATTGGGAACAGCTCGTGCATATAGTCGATATCGCGGTTGATGTTCTCGTCACGGCGCAGATACGCGCCGATTTTCAGATTGTCCAGCACCGTCATGTCCGGAAAAATTCTGCGCCCTTCGGGAACGAGAATGATGCCCTGCTGCACGGTCTGTCTGGCGTTCAGACCCGTGATGTCTGCGCCATTGTAAGTAATTTTGCCGGACTTCATGCGAATGAGCTTGCTGATAGAGCGCAGCGTCGTGGATTTACCCGCGCCGTTCGCACCAATCAGCGTTACGATCTTTTCATCTGGCACCTCGAGGCTGATCGATTTGAGCGCCTTGATGCCGCCGTAGTTGACGGACAGATTTTCAATTTGCAGCATACTCAGCCCTCCTCACCCAGATACGCCTTTACGACCGCCGGGTTCGCGCGGATTTCCTCCGGCACGCCGTCGGCTATCGTTTTGCCGTACTGCAAGACATAGATGCGGTCAGAGATTTTCATAACCAGCTTCATATGGTGCTCGATCAGAATAATTGTCAGATTGAATTTCTCGCGGATTTCATGGATGAACTCCGCCAGTTCCGCACTTTCCTTCGGGTTCATGCCGGCGGCTGGCTCGTCGAGCAGAAGAAGCTTCGGGCTTGTGGTCATGGCGCGCGCGATCTCCAGCCGCCGCTGCAGGCCGTAAGGAAGGCTTGTTGCCTGCCAGTCGCGGTACTCCAGAAGTCCAGTCTCGCGCAGCAGCTCCAGCGAACGCTCCATCATCTGCGACTCCTCGCGCCGGGCCAGCGGGAATTGCAGGGCCGCGCCGAACAGGCTGCTTTTGATGTGCAGATGATTCGCCACCAGCACGTTTTCCAGCACCGTCATCGACTTGAACAGACGGATATTCTGGAACGTCCGCGCCACGCCGAGTCTTGCAATCTGGTCCGGCCGCTTGTGGCTGATGCACTGGCCCTGGAAGTCGATAGAACCTTCACTTGGCCGGTAGACGCCGGTGATCATGTTGAACGCGGTAGTTTTTCCCGCGCCGTTCGGCCCGATGACGGCGACGATCTCCTTTTCATCGACATGCAGGTTCAGATCGTCCACTGCCGTCAGGCCGCCGAAACGCATGGTCGCGTGGTTGGTTTGCAGAACAGCCATTACGGTTTCGCCTCCTTCTTCTCGCGCCGGAACAGGCGGTCCCAGGTAAATTCCTTGTCGCCCATGATGCCCTTGCCCCAGAACAGGACGATCACCACCAACAAGATGGCAAACAGCACCATACGCATACCGGAGATGCCGGGATACTGGAAGAAGCCAAAATTGATCGGCTCATCCATGAACCGGAGCCATTCCAGCGCGCTTGTCACGATGAACGCGCCGATGACTGAGCCGCTCATCGAACCCTGACCGCCGAGCACCATCATCAGAAGGAACTGATAAACAAAGGTATACTTGAACTGGTTTGCATCAATTGCGCCGATCAGTGAGGCAAGAAGTCCGCCAGAAATGCCGGCAATGAACGCCGAAAGCACAAACGAATACATCTTGTGGCGGAACAGGTCAATGCCCATGGCCTCCGCCGCAACCTCGTCTTCGCGGATGGCCAGAAGCGCGCGGCCATAGGAGGATTTCATCATCAGCCGCAAGAATACGAACACCACCGCAAGCGCGCCGAAGGCGACCCATACCGTCACCACGTTCGGAATCTGCGTCAGGCCAATCGCGCCGTTGGTCACGGACTGCGCATTGAGCATGACAATACGTGCAATCTCGGAAAAGCCGAGCGTTGCGATCGACAGATAGTCGCCCTTGAGCCGCAGCACCGGCACGCCGATGACCACGGCAGCCAGAGCTGCCATCACGCCACCCGCCATGAGGGCGATGAAATAGTTGGTATGCAGCGCCTGAAGCCAGGGCACCATTGGCTCCACGTAGTAAAGCGTCTGCTTGACCTCCGGCGTCAGGTACAGAATCGCGCAGGTATATGCGCCGACGCACATGAAGCCGGGGTTTCCGAGCGTGAACACGCCGGTACAACCGTTGACCAGGTTCATAGCCAGCGTCGCCATCGCATAGATGCAGCAGGTGTTGAGAATCCGCACCACATACGAGCCGAACCATTTCTGCGCGTTGGCAAGAATCACGACCAGCACGCACAGCGCAGCAAGCGTCAGAAGCGTGTTCCGGAGATTTGTCTTTTTCCCATTCAGTGTCTGATTCATACAAACCTCCTTCTCAAACCTTGTCTGCGATCTTCTCGCCGACAATGCCGGTCGGCTTGACCAGCAGAACGACAATCAGGAAGCAGAAGGCAAACGCGTCGCGGTAGCTTGTAAGCGCTGGGAAGAAGGCCACAATCATAACCTCCACAAAGCCCAGCAGCAGACCTCCAATCACCGCACCCTTGACATTGCCGATGCCGCCGATGACCGCGGAGATAAAGCACTTCATGCCGGGCATGGCACCGACGGTCGGCGCAATCTGCGGATACTTCATGCCCCAGACCAGCGCGCCGACGGCAGCCAGAGCAGAGCCGATGCCAAACGTCAGAGAAATCGTCGTGTTGACGTCGATGCCCATGAGTTGTGCGGCGTCTGCGTCACGGGAAACCGCGCGCATTGCCATACCGGGCCGGGTCTTATTCAGCAGGAACAGCAAAATCACAAGCAGGCCGAATGTGATCAGCGGCACAATGATCGCCATGCGCTGCAAACGCACCGCGCCGATGGTAATGATATCCGTGAAGAACGGAATCGTGGGGAACAGCTTCTGCCGCCCCGTAAACAGAACGGTTGCGAAGTTTTCGATAAAATACGACACACCGATGGCAGAAATCAGAATCGATGTGGAAGGCGAGCCGTTTCTGCGCAGCGGATAGTAGGCAATCCGCTCGGTGGCAATGCCCATTACGGCCGTCAGAATGGCCACCAACGGGAAGGAAATGTACCACGGAATCACGAAAAAGCTGATGGCATAGAACGCAAAGTACATGCTCATCATAAACAGGCTTCCGTGCGCAAAGTTGATCAGGCGCATGATGCCGTACACCATAGTATAGCCGATGGCAACGAGCGCATAGACGCTTCCGAGCGTAATGCCGTTGCACACCTGCTGCAAAAAGATGTCAAGTGACAAGCCGGGGCCTCCTTTCTTATGTTATGGACGCGCGTCATAGCGGCCGTAGAGCGGGAACCGCTGCGTCAGCGCAGTAACCTCGCGCGCACAGGTCTCCAGCACAGCCACATCCTCCGGCGCAGCGGCGATGCGCGCCATGATATCGGCAATCTGATCCATCTCTGCCTGCGCCATACCGCGCTGCGCCGTTACCGTGCAGCCGATGCGCACGCCGTTTGCAATGGGCGACGGATCATAGGCAATGGGAACGGCGTTGACGCTGATGCGAACGTGCTCCAGCGCGTCTGCAAACGCCTGGCCGGCAAGGCCCTTGCCGCGCATGTCCACAACCATCAGGTGCGTTTTCGTGCCGCCGCTGAGAATGTCAAAGCCGCGGCGCTGCAATGCCTCGCAGAGTGCGGCTGCATTGTCAACCGTGCGCTGCATCGTCTCGCGGAACGCCGGCGTCGTCGCATGCAGGAAGGTATAGGCCATGGCAGCCATGGTCTGTAAGTGCAGCGAGGCAATCAGTCCCGGATGCACGCCATGGTCCAGCATCTCGGCATGCTCCGCCTTGCACAGGACAAAGCCGCTGCGCGGGCCGCAGATGGTTTTTGTCGTGGACGAGCTGCAAAAATCGGCCCAGGGCACCGGGCTCGGAATAACGCCAGCGGCAATCAGACCGGACTGGTGTGCCATGTCGACCATGAAATAGGCGCCGACGGATTTTGCGATGTGATGAATGCGCTCAAAATCAATGAGCTGGGAATATGCGCTGCCTCCGGCAATGATCAGCTTCGGATGAAGCTCGTTTGCCATCCGTTCAAGCTCAGCGTAATTGATGGTCTGCTTCTCGCGGTCGATGGAGTAGAACGCATGCTGGTAAAGCTGGGAGACAATGTTGTTCGACGCGCCGTGCGTCGGGTGCGAGCCCTGATCCGGGCGCATGGAAAGAATCAGGTCCCCCGCCTTCAGACAGGCGGCAAAGACGCTGAAGTTGGCGGTAGAGCCGGAATAGGGCTGAATGTTCGCATGGTCCGCGCCGAACGCGCGGCAGGCTCTCTCGGCGGTCAGCTTCATCAACTCTTCGGCAATTTCCGAGCCCATGAGTTCCTGTTCGCCGATGGGGCCGACGGCCGTTTTGTTATTGAACGCGCAGGCATTGATCTCCAGCAGCTCCGGAGACTGAATGCTTTCGGAGGCGATGAGCTCCAGCGTCTGCTCCTGCCGGTGCTGTTCCCGGCAGATCAGGTCATAAAGTTCGGGGTCATACTTTCGGGTTGCTTCCAGATGGTACTGCATATGTCATTCCTCATTTCGTAAAGGCACTGCGATGTTCAGAGGGCCGAAGCCCTCTGAACATCCAGACGGTGGAAAGCTACAATTTGTAATGAAACGCCTGATTAGGGCTTGACGGTTGCGACGTACTTGAACTTGCCGTCAGCGCCGACGGTCTTGACGACCGCAAGGTTTTCAATGTTGTGGTTGGCGTCGAATTCCAGAACGCCGGTTGCGCCTTCAAAGCCCTTGATGTTCTCCAGCGCCTTGCAGATCGCATCGCCATCGGTGGTGCCGGCATCGGAAATGGCCTGCAGCAGCATCGTGTATGCGTCATACTGCAGCGCAACGAAGGAAGAGCACTCGTCGTCATAGCGCTTTGCATATTCGTCGAGCAGATAGGTGGTCACGGGCGTCTGGGCCACGGCGGTGTCGAAGAAGGAGGAGAAGTAGACCTTGTCCACGACAGCTTCGCCGCCGATGGTGATGAATTCCGGAACCTCGCAGGAGTCGATGGCCAGCCAGTTGGTGTCAAGGCCCATATCCTGTGCCTGATTCATCATCATCGCGAGGTTAACGGCAGTGTTCGGCGCGAAGATGGCGTCAAACGTGTTCTGGGAAAGCGTGACGAGCTGTGCGTTGTAGTCCTGGTCGGTGACGTTGTAGCCAACCTCGCAGACGATGCAGTCGGGATCGCCGGTCAGACCCTTGAAGAGCTCTTCAAACCGGTTGGCGCAGTCAACGGCGGCATCCTGCGTGATTTCCTTGACGACGGCGATCTTGCGGTAGCCTGCGTCATAGGCATACTGGGCCATGACTGTTGCATGGAAATCGTTGGTAAAGCAGGAACGGAAGTAGTAGGGGTTGTCAACTGTAACCAGCGGGCTCGTCGCATTGGAGACGATGGTGGGGATCTTCGCGTTCTTCACGATATCGCCCATTGCCAAGTTGAAGCCGGAGCCGGCCGGACCCATCAGCGCGACGCAGCCTTCTTTTTCGATCAGTCGGGTTGCGCAGTTGGCAGCCTCAACCTTATCGGATTTACAGTCGGCAATGACGAGCTGGACCTGATAGGTCTCGCCGCCGATGTCAACGGTGGGATGCAGCTCATTGGCCAGTTCTGCACCGATCTTGCAGAGCGTGCCGGGCGCTGCATTGTCGCCGGTCAGGCATTCGACGACGCCGATCTTGATGACCTTGTCGCCGCTGGCGGTGTTTTCCGTGGTGGTCTGCGTTGCGTCCGTGCTCGGTGCGGTTTCGGCAGCTTCTGTGGTCGTGGTGGTGGCGGGAGCGGCATTCTGGCTGCACGCGGCCAGCCCAAGTACCATAACGAGGGCAAGTAACATTGCGATGAGTTTCTTCATTTTTCCTGTTCACCTTTCATTTTTGAATTTATAACCAGAACCCCGGGGCTCGGATTACCAATGTAGCGTCTTCGAAAAAGTACAAACATTAGGAAAAGTATTTTACTAATTTCTTTTATAGCACGCCGGTTTTCTGATTGCAAGCCTCATATTGGCCGCAAATCAGTTTTCTACTATATAGGCAATTTTTGTTCTGAAATTTATGATAAATCACAAATTTTCACTTTCTACATCTACCATTTTCTTTTGAAAAGCTGTTATTTACGAACCGCTTTTAAACTATAATTTTATATAATTATTTTTCAAAAGTACATTTTAAAAAGTATTTAAATTATTGCCGAACGAATATTTTTACCGGATGCATGCCCTTGAAATTGGAAAAAACGCTGAAATGTGCAAATTCCGCAAGAATACGCTATACTTTTTTGGTAAAAGGTGCTAATATAATCGTAAATATAAAATGCTTTTAGAAAAGTACAGTACGGAGGGATACCATGGAAAAAGGCGTCAGCAATTCCAGCGTGAGACAGGAAAACCGGCGGAAACTGATGAAGCTGCTATATTGGAGCCGTGGTATATCGAAGCAGGATATATCCATCGGCATGCGCCTGAGCATGCCGACTGTCAATCTGCTCGTCACGCAGCTCGCCGAAGACGGTCTGATTGAAAAGCGCCGCGCCGATGCCTCGTCCGGCGGCCGCATTCCGGATCTGCTGTATTTTAAATACGACGCAAAGCTTGCTGTAGGCGTGGAAATTCTGACCAATTCCTGCACCATCCTCATTGCCGATCTGGCCGGCAACTGCATCGCAAGAAAAAGCGTCATCGCCCGCTTCAATGACGGCGTAACCTATTGGCAGGGCCTGCGCGCACTGATTTTGCAGACAGCCCAGACCTGCAATTTCCGGCCGGAGGATATTCTCGGCGTCGGCATCGCGCTGCACCAGGGCGTTGAAAATTATGGAAATGTCACAGGCCTGCGCCCCGGCGGCCTGAGCCGTTTTTCCAAGCTCGACTGTCTACTCGGCCTTCCGGTTCTGGTTGAGCGCGACGCAAACGCCGCCGGCTTTGCCAACGTCTGGTTCGGCCGGCCGCTGCGCGACGCGGTCTATCTGAGCGTTTCGGAGGAGGTCAGCGGCGCTATCATCACAAACCAGCGCGTGCTGCACGGCATGGACGGCCGCAGCGGAGAATTTGGCCACATGACGCTTGTCACCAGCGGCGAGCGCTGCGCCTGCGGGCGCTATGGCTGCGCGCAGCTGTATTGCAGCACAGATGTGCTGAAACGGGCCGGCGGCGGCACACTGGAGGATTTTTTCGATTTGATGCCGAAGAGCGTCGCGGCCGGAAAGGCCTGGATGGTCTATGCCGACCGGCTGGCCGCGCTGATCACGAACATCAACATTATGACGGACCTTCCCGTCATGCTGGGCGGGGAGCTCGGCCAGTTCATCGATCTTTTTGAACCGGATCTGGAGCAGCGCATCGAATCGCAGAACCCGTTTTATACCAGCAAGGTTCTCTGCCGCGCAACGGCAGTGAAAGACGCAGCCGCAACAGGCGCCGCGCTGATGGTCACCGCGCGCAATCTGAATCTTCTCGACGAACCGGCTGAAAGCCTCTGAGGCACAAAAACGCCGCTGCATCTAGGATGCAGCGGCGTTCAGCGTGTCAAATAACCTCGTAGAGTTTCGCCCCGCAGGGCGAAATGGATTTATAGCAATTTTCAATAATACAGCAAAACGCTTTAACTTTTGAGAAAAAGTGATATAACAAAGGCAAAGAAGGTGCGTGCAATGCTGCACAACGAAGCTCGAAAGTTGATCCTGGAAGGATACGATAGGGTATCCGTGTAAAGGAACTGGCAAAGTGCTTCTCAGTAAACACCCGTTCAATCTATCGTTTGCTGAAGCGTCGGAGCGAAACAGGAAGCTACGAAACTCAGACGAATCTGCGTGGAAAGAAGCCCAAATTGTCAGATGCAGAGGGTCAACCCCAAATTTTGTGTAAACGCTGAATTGTGATGTAAAATAGAGCAAAATAATTTTAAGGCGGGAGCGGCGCAAGCAGCTGCCGCCTTGTCTACGAAATAACAGTGTATCGAGGGCATGTCAAGGGCGGAGGCGTCAGCCTCCGTTCATCTCGACCCTTGACATGCCTGCACGCAGCCGGTCAATCCGGCATGCGGTCGGCAAAGAACACAGCTAACTGCGCGTGGATCATGCTCCAGTCCTGCCGCCGGCCGGTCCATTTCTTCGTAATATCCATCATGGCTAAATACAGCATCTTCAGCAGACTGTCATCCGTAGGGAATACCGATTTTGACTTGGTTACTTTCCGGAGCTGCCGATTAAAGCCCTCGATTGCATTGGTCGTGTAAATCAGTCGGCGCACCTCCTGAGGGTACTTAAAGTAGGTGCTCAGGTTGGGCCAATTCTCCCGCCAGGGCTGAGCGATCTTCGGGTACTTTTTGTCCCAGCGCTGGGAAAAGGTGTCCAGAACATCCAGCGCAGCGGCCTCATCGACTGCGGCGTAGACGGTATTCAGGTCTGCCATGAGTGCCTTTATGTCCTTGTAGGACACATATTTGCTGGAATTTCGAAGCTGATGAATGATGCAGTTCTGAATTTCTGTCTTGGGAAATACAGCTTCAATGGCAGCGGAAAATCCGGTCAGATTGTCCGTGCAGGCGATGAAAATGTCCTCAATTCCACGGTTTTTCAAGCCGTTGAGCACCGTTGCCCAGTACTTGGCACTTTCATTTTCGCCGACCCACATGCCCAGAACGTCTTTCCTGCCGTCCAGATCAATGCCGATGGCGATATAGACTGCCTTTTCACGATCTGTCCCTCGCTGCAGACATGGTAGTGGATAGCATCCATGAAAACCACTGCGTATACGCTCTCCAGCGGCCGCTGCTGCCACTCTTTCACGACGGGGAGAATCTTGTCCGTTATTCGGCTCACAGTCGTGTCGGACACCTCTACGCCGTAGATATCCCGAATATGAGTCTCAATATCCGATGTTGTCATGCCCTTGGCGTACATGGACAGGATCTTCTCCTCAAGGTCCTGACTGATGCTGGTCTGGTTTTTCTTCAGCACCTGAGGCTCAAATTCCCCTTTTCTGTCCCGTGGCACAGAAACTTCTACATCGCCGAAGCTGGTGCGCAGCGTTTTGCTGCTGTGCCCGTTTCGGCTGTTGTCCGTCTCCTTGTTTTTGTAGTCGTACTTGCTGTAGCCAAGTTCGTCGTCCAGCTCCGCATCAAGGCCATTTTCCATAAACTCGGCAATGGTCTCCTTGAACAAGCTTTGGATGTCGTCCATGCTGCCGATGTTCGCCAGCTGCAGCAGCTCTCTGATCTTTTCCCTACGGGCATTTTCTTCCGGGGTACGTTTCTTTCTTGCCATACTATATCCTCCAGTGTGGTGTGCCTATTATACACCACACTGGAGGTTTACACAAAGTATGGGATAGTCTCTTGTTTTACACGAATTTTCTTGCTGTATCTGTGGATCTGTCTTTTTTGTTTTGATGCAGATTGAGCATCTGGCACCTTGATCTGGTTCGTTAACCGTCTAATCTCAGGAAACTTTACTTCTTCGATATTGCGGGCAGCCTGTATCTATCCTTTTAATGATAGAATTTGTTTTGCATCTTCTTCAGAACAGGCTTCAGTGCCAATGAGGTAACCGTCAAACCTCCCCGCGTATAAAAGGCCGCCATCTCAAGGAGAACTGTTGCTCACCGAGATTGCGGTCAATTATTTTTGCGGTGTATAGCATTCCTCCGGGGCATTTGCGGGAAGCAGCTTTTCAGCCCATGCTTCATCAGTTTCGCTCAGCTGCGGCGCGTTTTGCAGGCGCCATAGCAGATAACGGTACGGATCTAAGCCGTTCTCCTTCGCCGTTTCAATCAAGCTGTAGATCACGCTGCTGGCCTGTGCGCCGCCCGGCGT
>CEAB01023829.1_pt1 | contig 12561 bp, 13 predicted proteins | sample 557651 | NCBI WGS metagenome assembly CEAB01 (sample SAMEA3182046, study PRJEB8094) | gut metagenome | biome: human; feature: gut; material: Stool; isolation source: human stools | place: Canada | collected 2011-11-15
TTATTATATAGTATTACCTACAAATTGTAACTATATCATCAGCGGAGGCTTTTAGCAAGCCAATGTCAAAATATAAACTAAATGCGTTCTTAACGCCGAATAAGCGCGAATATTCCGACTTTTCATATATTGCATGAAAAAACAAACAATTGTGCACAGGTGTGGGATATCTGAAGACGCAACGGAGCATAAAAAAGAGCAATTTGCGAAAATATCCGTGAAAAACTGCCGATTTTCATTCGTGATGTGTTTACAAATGCTCTGAATTATGATAAATAATATATTAAATGATTTGCAAAAAGCATTATCATAACAGGAGGAAAGAATACTATGGTCAAATTTTCAAGCAGAATGGACCTTCTCAAGGGTTCCGCGATCCGTGAGCTGCTGGCACTTGCCAACAAGCCCGAGATCCTCTCGTTTGCAGGCGGTATGCCCGCACCCGAGCTCTTCCCCGTTGACAAGATAAAGGCTGCGACCGATGCTGTCCTTGAGGAGAAGGGCAGAGTCGCTCTCCAGTACTCCAGCACCAACGGCTTCGAGCACTTCCGTCAGCAGATCGCAGATCGCATGGAAGCAAAGCTCAACATTAAGACGAGCGCAGACAACATCCTCGTGACCTCCGGCTCTCAGCAGGGTCTGGATTACTCGGCACGAGTATTCTGCGATAAGGGCGACGTTATCATCATCGAGAGCCCGTCCTACCTCGGCGCACTTAACGCATTCAAGGCTTGCGAGCCCAACTTCGTCGCTATCCCCACCGACGGCGACGGCATGATAATGGAAGAGCTGGAAAAGGTTCTTGCCACCACCGAGAACGTCAAGATGATCTACGTCATCCCCGACTTCCAGAACCCCTCCGGCCGCACCTGGCCGCTCGAGCGCCGCAAGCAGTTCATGGAAATCGTAAATAAGTACGAGATCCCCGTTGTTGAGGATAACCCCTACGGCGAGCTCCGCTTCGAGGGCGAGTACCTGCCCGCACTCAAGAGCATGGACACCAAGGGCCTTGTCGTTTTCCTCGGCACCTTCTCCAAGATCCTCGCTCCCGGCTACCGTCTCGGCTGGGTCTGCGCAGACGGTGAGATCCTCCAGAAGTACAACTTCCTCGCTCAGGCCGCATCTCTGCAGGCTTCCACCGAGGCTCAGCTCGTTGTTTCCAAGTTCATCGATATGTATGACCTTGACGAGCACGTTGCAAGCATCAAGGAGTGCTACCGCAAGCGCCGCGACGTCATGATCCAGACCATGGAGCGCGAGTTCCCGCCCGAGGCAAAGTTCACTCACCCCAACGGCGGTCTGTTCACTTGGGTCGAGCTGCCTGAGTACATCAACACCAACGAGATGGCAAAGCAGTGCCTGGCACGCAACGTTGCTTACGTTCCCGGCGACGGCTTCTTCCCCGATGCAGGTCACAATAACTGCATCCGCCTGAACTACTCCTGCATGCCCGAAGACAAGATCGAGCAGGGCATGACCATCCTCGGTCAGGTCATCAAAGAGAACCTGAAGAAGTAATTCATCATATGACTTTTATCCTCCTGCCGCTTTCGGCAGGAGGATTTTTTTCGGCGATTATATGCACAAATGCAAGAAAAGTTTAAACAAACATAAAAAAGTGTTGCAATTATCGTATAGTCATGCTATATTGATGGCGATGACAAGGGCCGCGTCCCCCCGTGACCCTCTCTCTCCCGGAGTCGGCGCGCTCCGGGAGATTTTTTTGTTGCCCTCGGCGCGATTATGTGCTAAATTGATTTTATCGGCAGTAAAAATTCTTAAATTATATTAAAAGGAGATAATTCAAATGGAAATAGGCATTAAGGGCAGAGTTGAGACCGTCGTAAACGAGAATAACACCGCGAAATTCGTCGGAAGCGGCTCTCTGGACGTGTTTGCGACTCCGAGCATGATCGGTCTCATGGAGCAGGCGGCTCAGATGTCGGTCGCGCCCCATCTCGAGGAGGGGCAGGGCACCGTCGGCACAAAGCTCGAGGTTACCCATGACGCAGCCACGCCTCTGGGCATGAAGGTCTGGGCGGAGAGCGAGCTCATCGCCGTCGATCGCCGCAAGCTTGTTTTCGATGTCAAGGCATTTGACGAGTGCGGTCAGATAGGCGGCGGCAGACACGAGAGATTCATCATCGACAACGAGAAGTTCATTGCAAAGGCCAACGCCAAGGGAGCAAAATAATGAAGCGTTTTGTCGTGCTCATCGGCAACTACGGCTCGGGCAAGACGGAGATAGCGATAAACCTCGCCGTGAGCTCCGCCGCGAAGGGGCTGAATACTCTGGTCATCGACCTTGATAAGGTCAATGATTATTTTCGCATGAGTGATAGAGTGGACGTGCTCAGGGACAGTAACGTAAATCTCGTTTCCCCGACCTTCGCGGGTCAGGGCGTGACACCGAGCAATATGTCCGCGGCGGTCGCCTCGGCGTTTGACGGCGACTGGGACCTGTGCATCTTCGACGTCGGCGGCGACGCTGCGGGTGCAATGTCTTTGGGCAGATACCACACGGACTTTGCCGCGCTTGAGGACGGACAGCTTGAGGTGTACGACATTGTGAACGTCTTTCGCCCCATGTCCGAGAGTCCGGAGAAGATCCTTCGGCTCAAGGAGGAGATGGAGGGCTTTGCGCGCCTTGAGGTCACGGGCTTTGTGAATAACTCCAATCTTCTCAATTACGCCAGCGCCGACGATATCCGCAGGGGCTACGAGGTCCTGCGCGAGACGAGCGATATGAGCGGCATTCCAGTTGCGCATACGACAGGACGCCGAGAGTTTCTTGAGGAATTCCTGCGCGACGGCAGGGACGCAAAATACATCGGCGAGCCCATCGGACTTGAGACCTATATGCACCGCTCGTGGGAAGCGTTCACGAATCTGGGACTATAAAAAATTCCGCTCTTAGAGCGGAATTTTTTATCCCTCCATGACGTGAAGGGCGCGTATGGCGGCGTTTTCGATGCCGTTTTGGACGTGAAACGCCTGATTTTCAAGCGATTGCGACTGCGAGGCGCTAAGTCCCTGCGCGTGAAGCAGCGGTATTATCTGCGCGCAAATATCCTCGATCACCATGCGCTTGAGCCTTCTGCCGTCCTCGTCGTTTTCGGCGGTGAGCAGAAATTCGAGGGGGTCTGCGAGCTCGGAGAGCGTCGGCAGGGAGCGCATCGCGCGCAGCAGCCATTTGTAGTACGGCGCAAATTTTCCGTTCAGCAAAAACACGAGCTGCGCCGCGTTTTGCACAAATTCATTTATCGCCAGCATCGCCGCCCCCTCCTCGCCGTGAGCAAGGCAGCGGGCGTAATTATACTGCCCCGACTGTGCCATGAGTGCCAGCCGCGCGGCAATTTTTTTGCGCCGCACATCCTCCGGCATACCGTGCGCGATCTCGTTTCGGATGCGCGAAAACTCACCGAGCCCGTCGAAAAAGACCTCGCCGTTTACCGCCTGCGCAAGCGAATACGAGGGCAGGTAAAGCCATTGCTGCCATGTTTCGGGCGCTGCGGGCGAGCCGATGAAGCGGCGGTAGAAATCGCCTATGCGCATGACGCCGGTGCCGGGAGTGCCGAGCGCGGAGGCCTGAGATGTGCGCGCCCCGACCAGCTTGCGGTACTCCCTTGCGAGCGCAACGCCGATCTTTTCGTCGTCGGCGTCCGTGAGCCAAAGACAGAAGCCGCTCTCGAAATCATGGTCGCGCGAGATGTCGTCGTCAAAGCCGAAGCACTGCGAGCCGCTGCCGGCAAGCCCGACGGCAATGCGCTCCTCGTATTCGGGAAAGCGCTCGCGTATCATGTCCGCGCCCTTTTCGAGATAGAGCTTTTTTGCCGCGTCAAGTCCCTTCATGCTGCGCCTCCAAACGGTTTTTCAGATCATGTGCATATACGAAAAAGCCGAGACGGTCGAATGCGGGGATGCATTTTGAAAGAGTGAAGGCGTAATACCCTCCGGCGCTCTCGGCCTCGGGCGAGCACAGCAGCGCATAGGCATTGTCAAGCGCCTTTTCGAGCCTTTCGCCGTCGCCGCGCATTTCGTAAAGCTCCGCGAGGTTGCACCAAGTGACCGCCGTGTCGTTTTCGGGGCTTTGGCAGAAGCGCATGACCTCAAGCGCAAGCAGGAAGTGCCGCTCGGCGCTTTCAAGCTCGCCCGCGTCCTGATACGACAGCGCCATGTTGTTGTACAGCCCCGCAAAGCGATAGTCGTGCGCGTCAAGGTGCTCGGAATATATGCGCGAAACGTGCCTGAATATCGGCAGCGCCTCGTCGGAGCGGCCGAGAAATTTCATCGTCGTTGCGGCGTTGAGCATGACAGTCGCACCCGATACCGTCGCGCCGAGACGGTGCTCGCGGATGAGCGTGAGGCAGCGGTCAACGGCGCTTTGCGCGGCGCGGCGATCACCCGTGCGCCTGTGCAGACCGAGCTGCTCGTTTTGCAGGGAAAGCTCGGAGCGCCAGTCGCCGTTTTCGCGTGCAAGGCTGCATTTTTCGTCGAGAAGCCCTGCCGCCGCGCTCAAATTTTCCGCGTTCAAAATTTCGTCGAGCTTCTTTATCGTGCTCGGCACGTCCACGACCTGCGGACAGGGCAGCGCATCGGGCGTGCCCGTGTACGCCGCCGCGTCAAAGCAGCAGCGCGGCTCGTTGTGCTCGTTCATGTCATCACCTCGTTTTATGTTCTTATATTAGCACTTTTCCTCGCCGCAAAACAGTGGCTTGCGCAACAGAGCGCGGCAGGATATAATAGCTGCATGAAAAATATGCCGATGACAATGTTTATAGCGCTTGAGGCGGCAGCGTTTGCAGCGTTCACAGCCTTGGATATCACGGGGAGCGTGAACACCGCGCCGATAAAGTTTTTTGCCATTGCGCTGTGCTTTGCCTTTTCCGTTTTCCTCTCGCTTCACTCGGGCGAGCGCACGGTCTCATATGCCGTCGGGCTTTCGATGACGGCGGACGTGTTTTTGCTGCTGCTCGATTCGGGCTACGCCGTCGGAGTTGCGCTGTTTTTCGCGGCGCAGGCGATGTATTTCGTGCGCATTTACCGCCTAAACGGGCACAAAAGCGCGGCCTTGGCGCGCGCTGCGGCGATGCTTGCCGCGATAGGCATCGTTTTTGCAGTCGGCGCCGCAAGCTACTTAAACATCCTCGCCGCCGCGTATTTTGCGTTTTTCCTGTGCAACGCGGTGCAGAGCTTTTCGGTGAAAAACAGGCTGTTTTCGCTCGGCCTGTGCCTGTTTTTGTGTTGCGATATATGCGTGGGGCTTCACAATATGCCCGCCGCGCTGCCGCAGGCGCTGCAATGCGCCGCCGACATCGGAATGTGGACGTTTTACCTGCCCTCGCAGGTCATGATAGTTCTTTCGGGGAGGAGATCGGATGGCTAAGATCCTGAGCGTTTTAATGAGCCTTGCCGTCGCGCTCGTGCTGCTGACGGGGAGCATCGCGCTGCCCATTCTCGTAAGACCGTTTTACTATGCGCATATTGAGCCGCTGGAGCTTGAGCGCAAAAGCGGGCTCAGCCGCGAGGAGATAGTGCGCGCCTATGACGAGGTGCTCGACTTCTGCGTCGGCGCAAGGAGTGAGTTTTCCGCCGGAGTGCTGCCGTTTTCGCGCTCGGGTGCGGAGCATTTTGCCGACTGCCGCGTGCTGTTTGTTCTCGATCTGAGCTTATTTGCAGGCAGCGCCGCCGCGGTCGGTACGCTTGCCGTTATCCGGCGCAAAACGCCTCTGCACCGCTTTCGCGGCAGGGGCGCGGAATTCTGGGGCGCGGCGGGACTGTGCATCGCGCTCGGCATCGTCGGAGTGCTTGCAGCCCTCGATTTTGACGGAGCGTTCACCGCGTTTCATTCGATATTCTTCCACGGCAAGGACAATTGGCTGTTTGACCCAGCGGCCGACCCCATCATAACGCTGATGCCGGAGGAATTTTTCCGCAACTGCGCCATTTTGATCCTCGCCGCAGTCGCAGCGTCTTGCACCGCCGTCATGCTCTGTGCGCGCAAAAAGACCATGCAGTGATCTGACTGCATGGTCTTTTTTTATTCAGTCGAATTCAACGGGAGTCGAGAAGGGCTGCTCAAGGCATTCGGGGTGTTCGAGAATGTGCTTGAGTATCCGCACGCTCTTGGAGTAATAGTAGCCGTCGGCAAGTCTTTCGTCGATGGTCAGACCGAGGTCGACGCTGTTTCTGTATTCCTCCGTGCCGTCCTCGCGCAGGAACACGCGCTTTTTCATTTCGCCGACAACGACGAAGATGGAGGTCGTGCCCCAGTTGGTGAGGTGATGGTAGCCGCTCTTGAGCTTAATGGAGCCAAGGTTCGAGAAAATGACCGAGGCGTAGTAGGGGTCTGCGGCGATGAGGTCCTGCGGGACTATGCCGTGGCGGTCGAGCCGGCACAGCAGCCAGATGATGATCTTTACGAGAAAGCGCGGGATGGTCGTGAAGAAATCGAGCGTGTCGGCGGTGGAGTTTGCCGAGGAGGCGCTCTTTTCGCGCTTTATCTGCTTATACAGTTCATCGTGCAGGGAGTCAAGCGTCGAATCCTCGTTTGCGTAGATAAACGCCATGCCCTCCTCGGAGGAGTCGGAAAACTGCTTTTTGACGATGAAGGAGGCGCTGTACTTATTGCGCTGATAGAGGTTCTTGTTGACGATAAAGCGGTTGAGCTTCGGGCGCAGCACGAGAAGCTTCATGACGGACGCGACGATGACGTGGAAAAGCGTCAGCTTGAATTCGGGGTCCTTGGCGTTATATTCGGCTATGTATTTGTCGATATTCGTCAGGTCGATGCGCTCGGAGATGAATGCCTCGTTGTCGCAGCGGTTGGGGTATATCATCGGCATGATAAGATGCATACCGTCGATGTCGCGCAGCAGCTTGCCGTCTCTGCGGTCGCCGAAGCGCCTTTTTTCTGTGCTCATACTTCATTCCTCTTTTATAAATATATTTTTTACGATGATTTGTATATAACATAGTGATTTTATCACAATGATTTCGTAAGTCAAGGCTGTATTTGCTTGACATCGCGGCGCTTGTGTGCTGTAATAAAATCTATCATATTTTAAGCGCGATGACAGGATATTTGAGCTTTATTGACATTTTTTCTGCCGCGGCGGTGCTTGGCGCTGCCCGAGCATCCGGGCGTTGTGAGTTTCTAAGGAGCGGGATATGAAAGACAAAATCAGAATGTATCTGCCGGTGCTGCTGATGCTCGTCGTTGCCGCAGCTGCGGGAGTTTTGATCGCGACGGGTGTTTTGCAGGTGGATAAGATAATTGCGGCGGTCAATAACAATAAGCCTCTCGCGGCGCTTGTTATCATGGCGCTTTTCGCCTTCAAGGGCTTTTCGTGCATTCCCTATGCCGTCATACTTTTGGGCTGCTCGCTCATATTCGACCTGCCCGTTGCCATACTTATAAATACAGCCGGCACGGCGCTGTGCATTTCAGTGTCGTATCTCGTAGGGCGCTTTTCAAAGGAGCTGACCTTTGACGGGATGCTCGAAAAATACCCGAAGTTCAAGCGCTATTTCGGAAACGCGCAGAAGAGCAGCTTCACCTTCGTGTTTGCGCTGCACTCGCTGCATCTTTCCATGGAGGTGCAGGGCGTGCTTTTCGGTCTGCTGCGCACTCCGTATCTGCCGTATGTGGGCGGCTCCATGCTGGCGCTGCTGCCGAGTATGCTGTGGTACACCGTGCTGGGCGAGAATTTCGATCTGAGAGACATACGCTTTTGGATATTCGTCGCCATCGACCTCATGACCGTTGTCCTCGGTCTTATCTACGCGAAGAAAAACATCATAGACGGCGGCAAAAAGACTCCGAACGATTGAAGTTCGGAGTCTTTAGATTTTGTGCTTTCCGGATATTCAAAACAAAAGGTCGCTCGTAAAGACGATGTCCTTGCCGCCCATGGTGATGACATCGCCGGAGAATATGCGCTCCTTGCGCTCAAGCCTGCGGCCGTTGAGATACGTTCCGTTTGTCGAGCCGAGATCCTGAATATAATAATGGTCGTCGCACAGCTCGATCTCAAAATGCCTGCGCGATGCCTTCGGCAGCGGGTACACGAAGTCGCAGTCCTCGCTGCGCCCGAACACCCAAACGGTCTTGCCGCTTGCAGGGCGCACTGCCTTGCTGCACACGGTCGCATCGCCGAACTGATTTATAAACTCACGAAGCCCCTTGAATTTATCTCCTGCCATATTCATCACTCCTTATTCGGTTAAAGTATATCAATAACAATGAGATTAAGCAAGAGTAAAAGAATGTGCGCTTCGGTTGAAAAATGGGAAAACTTAATGTATTATAACGTCTGATGCGAATAGCTGTATCAAATAACACACAAGGAGCGGCGCAGTTGAGAAAAATCGCACTTTGGGAGGCAAAGCATCCGAAAACGGTGCTTTTGGCGGCACTTTTGCTGCTTATCCCCGCCTTCCTCGGCTTCATCGGCACGAAGGTCAACTATGACATTCTCTCGTACCTGCCGGATGAGCTTGAGGCGGTGCAGGGCGAGCAGGTGCTCGACGAGACCTTCAATACGGCGGGCATATCCATCGTCATAACCGAGAATATGCAGCCGAAGCAGACACTTGCGCTTAAAAATAAAATACTCACCGTCGATGGCGTCTCCTCGGTCATTTGGGTGGACACCATCGCTGACATCGGCATACCCGCGGATATTCTGCCCGACACGCTGCGGAATATATTTTACAGCGCCGACGGCAGCAAGACGATGATGCTCGTGCGCTATGATAACACGGGCTCGGAGGACAGTCAGCTCAAGGCGATCGCGCAGATAAAGGAGCTTTTGGGCAGGGGCGAATTTATGAGCGGGCTGTCGGTGGTCGTTGACGACACGCGCTATCTTGCCGAAACGCAGGCACCGCTTTATATAACGGTCGCGGTCGTTCTGGCGCTCATTATTATGAGTGCGCTCATGGAATCGTGGTTTCAGCCGCTCATTGTTATCTTTTCGCTGGGGCTCGCGGTGCTTTATAACATGGGCACGAACATCTTCATGGGGCAGATATCGTTTATCACCCAATGCGTCGCGGCGGTCTTGCAGCTCGGCGTCACGATGGACTATTCCATTTTCCTCATCGACCGCTACGCCGAGGAGAAGCCGCGCTTTGAAACGCGTGAGGAGGCAATGGCGGAGGCTGTCGCAAATTCCTTCACCGCGCTCATGGGCAGCTCGCTCACGACGGTGTTCGGCTTTCTTGCGCTGTGCTTTATGAAGCTCGGCCTCGGCTTTGACATCGGCTTTGTCATGGCAAAGGGCGTCGTTTTCGGAATACTGACGGTCATTTTCATTCTGCCGTCCGTCGTTCTCATTTTTGAAAAACAGATAATAAAATACCGCCACCGCAGCTTCGTTCCTAACTTCACGCGGCTCAATAAATTCACGCTGCGCCACAAAAAAGCCTTCGCGCTGCTGTTTCTTCTCATGCTCGCGCCGGCGTATCTTGTTCAGAAGGATATAAAGATGTATTACAGCATGGACAAGGCGCTGCCGGAGTATCTGACCTCGATGGAGGGACTTTCAAAGCTCAAGACGGACTTCGGCATGGCGTGCACGCAGTTTATAATAATCGACGACTCCATGCCCGCGCAGGAGCTCATCGAGATGGAGAAGAAGCTCGAGCGGCTTGACGGAGTGAGCTCGCTTTTGGCGTATAACTCGATCGTCGGCTCGGCTGTGCCTGACGATATCCTGCCCGACGAGATACTCTCGCTGTGCAAGCAGGACGGAAAGCAGCTCATGATGGTAAACTCCGAATACGGCGCGGCGATGCCGGAGCTGACGGAGCTTCTGCACGAAATGGATGCCGTCGTCAAGTCGTATGACCCCGAGGCGTATATAACCGGCGAGGGCGCGATAACGCAGGGGCTTATCGACACGACCGACCGCGACTTTGCCGTCACGGCAATACTGTCCATCGCCGCAATATTCATACTCATTGCGATATGCTTTAAGTCGCCCACGCTGCCTGTCGTGCTGGTTCTGTCGATAGAGCTTGCTATATGGATAAACCTGTCTATAACGGTCATGCTCGGCACGGTCGCATCCTTTGTCGATCCCACGGTCGTAAACTGCGTCCAGCTCGGCGCAACGGTCGACTATGCGATACTGCTCACTACGCGTTTTCGTGAGGAGCTGCAATATCTTCCGCGCGAGGAGGCCATGCTCAAGGCCGTCTCCGCCGCGCAGCAGTCCATTTTCCAAAGCGCGGGCGTGTTCTTTGCCGCGACCTTCGGCGTATATATGGTCTGCGATATTTACATCGTGCGCGGAATGTGCGCCCTGCTTGCGCGCGGCGCGATAATAAGCGAAATCGTCATCATATTCCTGCTCGCGCCCGTGCTGTGCGTGTGCGAGGGGCTGATAGCAAAAACCACCCCCGGATGGAGGCTGAAAAAACCATGAAAACGAAACGACCGATATGCCTTGCGCTGAGCCTTGCCATGCTGCTGTCGCTATTGTCGGGCTGCGGGAAAAAGGGCGGGGACGAGGCTCCCGTGTCCACGCCCGAGCCCACGCCGAGAACGGAGTATGAGCTCAATTCCGACGCCGCAGTCAATAAGGAGGAAACGGTGTATATTAACGTCACTCCCGACGGCGAGGTCAAGAAGGTCAGCGTCACCGACAGGCTGCACACCGATATGCCGCAGGTGCGCATCGAGGATAAGACAAATCTTGAGGATATCCGCGACGTCAAGACCTTTACAGAGCCCGTAAGAGACGGCGAGCGGCTTTATTGGGACATGGACTCCACGGATCTTTACTACTCCGGCACGAGCAGCGACTTGCCGCCCATGAAAATTTCCGTCAGCTATACGCTCGACGGAAAGGAGATAAAGGGCGCGCAGCTTGCCGGAAAAAGCGGCGAGGTCGGCATAACGATAAGAGCCGAGTCCGCGCTCAAGACCTCCGCCGCGGGCTATGAGATATCCTGCCCGATGCTGTTTCTGTGCGGCATGATACTGCCCGACGACGTTTTCACCGAGGTCGAAACTCCCGACGGCGTGCTTTTGAGCGACGGCACACGGCAGCTCGTTTTCTTTGCCGGAGTGCCGGGCATGAACGAAAGCCTCGGTCTTACGGAGCTCGGCATAGCCCTCGGCACGACGCTCGGCGGCAGCGAATATACTCTCACCGCGCAGGCGAAGGACTTTAAGCTCGGCAATATGATGTTTGTCGCGGTGCCGTTTTCGTCTGTCAGCTCGCTCGGTCCGGACGACATTAAGCTCGGCACGGAGAGCGTGAAGGGTATGCTCGCGGACATTCAGGGGCTTATGAGCACCTTCTCCGCGCTCAATATAAATGAGCTCGTTCAGATGCTCTACGGCGATGCGCAGCAGGTCGAGCAGCTTATTGCCGCGGTCGGCAGGACGGCGAAGCTGTATCAGGAGAATAAGGCGCTGCTTGAGGTGCTGGATAAGTATATAACCGAGGGAAACCTCGCAAAGCTCGAAAAGCTGCTTGCGGATATGGAGAAGATCGACACCGAGCGCCTGCAATCCTTTGCCGAGTTCACGCACCTGTCCGAGCTGCTTGAGCTTCTGAGCAAATTCGACAATAACATCGGCGCTCTTGCGCAGTTTGCGCGCGATTACATGGACATGGCGCCGCTGTTCGAGAGCCTTAACAAGGACCTCTCGTCGCCGGAGGTGAAAAAATCTCTGGACAACCTGCCGAATATCATAGCCGAGCTCAAATCGCTCGTTTCGGTCCTGCGCGAGAGCCAAAAAATGCTTGAGCGCATGAGCGGCATGCTTGACAGCGAGGGGCTGAGTAAGATGCTCAGCCTTGCCGACAAGCTCGAAAACAGCATCAGCATCGACGCGCTCACCGAGGCGCAGAAGCAGAAGCTGTCCGAGCGTATGCAGGCGTGGGTCGATTTCGGCAACGGCTACGATATCTTCACCCGCCGCACCGATAAAATGACCTCCACAGTCGTGTTCGTCTATAAATCCGACGCAATCGGGTGAGACCATGGAAAGACCTGTGCGAAAAGGCGGCAGACTCCCCGATTATGATTACAGTCAGCCGGGGGTATATTTTGTCACGCTCTGTACTTACGATCGCCGCGAGATCTTCTGGGATGCCGTAGGGGCGAGCAATGCTCGCCCGCAAGCGCGGCTCAGTCCCGCGGGAGAGGCGGTCAGGTGTGAGATAGATACTATACCTGCCTCCTATCCTGCTGTAAGCATAGACAATTATTCTATAATGCCCGACCATGTCCACATTCTGCTGAGGATAGACTGCGACGAGAGCGGGCGAGCAATGCTCGCCCCTACAGTGTCGACGGTAGTGCAGCAGCTAAAGGGCAGAGTGAGCAAAAAGCTCGGTGCCGGCGTGTGGCAAAAATCGTTTTATGACCACATTATCCGGAGCGAAAGCGACTATAAGGAAACGTGGGAGTACATTGAGTCGAATCCGTCGAAATGGCTTGAGAAAAAACTGAACAAATAAACAAATAAAAAAGGACTGCATTGCAGTCCTTTTTTTCAGATTGTCCAAAAACCTATGCTGCCGAGGAAAGATAACCGCG
>CEAB01019682.1_pt1 | contig 12548 bp, 8 predicted proteins | sample 557651 | NCBI WGS metagenome assembly CEAB01 (sample SAMEA3182046, study PRJEB8094) | gut metagenome | biome: human; feature: gut; material: Stool; isolation source: human stools | place: Canada | collected 2011-11-15
AAGTCCAAGTTCGAGGATCAGGCGCTCAAGTGGGATTCTCCCTGGGGCGTGGGCTACCCCGGCTGGCACATTGAGTGCTCCGGCATATCCATGAAGCACCTCGGCGAGGATCTCGACATCCACTGCGGCGGCATCGACAACGCCTTCCCCCACCACACGAACGAGATCGCGCAGTCCGAGTCCTACCTCGGCCACAAGTGGTGCAATTACTGGATGCACGTTCTGCATCTGAACACAAATTCCGGCAAGATGAGCAAGTCCAAGGGCGAATTCCTCACAGTCTCCCTGCTTGAGGAAAAGGGCTACGACCCACTCGCCTACCGCCTGTTCTGCCTTCAGAGCCACTACCGCAAGTCGCTCGTTTTCTCTTGGGAAAACCTCGACAATGCGCAGGGCACATATAATAAGCTCATTAACCGCATCGCGGCGCTCGTGCCCGCAGGCGAGCCCGTTGACGAGGCTGCGTTTAACGCGCTCAAGGAGAAATTCGTCGCAGCGCTGGACAATGACCTCAACACCTCCCTCGCCGTCACCGCGCTCTACGACGTTCTCAAGTGCAAGACCAATGACGACACCAAGCTCGCCGCCGTTGCCGATTTTGACCGCGTGCTGAGCCTCAGCCTTATCGAAAAGGCAAACGCCCGCCGCGAGGAGCTCAAAAAGCAGGCGGTTTCCGGCGGTGCGGAGTTCACCGTCATATCCGAGAGCGGCGAAGCCGACCCCGCAGTCGAGGAGCTTCTCAAGGCCCGCGCCGCTGCAAAGAAGGCGAAGAATTTTGCCGAGGCAGACCGCATCCGCGATGAGCTCAAGGCTCAGAGCATCGAGGTCACCGACATTCCCAACGGCGCAAAGTGGAAGAGAATTTAATATCCGAATAAATAAAATTCGAGCCGCATACTTCGTTTCGGAGTATGCGGCTCTTTGTATATCATGAAAGGGAAGTATCGAATTTCAGGGAGGAATCACAGCGAGCGAGCTGCCTCGTATCCATCCCAAACAGCGCCCATAATATTGCGCACACGACGACCGTCACCGAGTGCAATGACGTCCTCATAATAGTTGCGTATGGAATCAAATACGGTGTGATTTGCACTCATACCGACCGCAGCTACAACGGTATCGCCTTCGGCAATCGCAGCTGCGCCGTCATGCTCGTAGTGAACGCCGCCTGCATCGATGCTCTTAAGATCGGCACCCTCTACGATATTTGCACCGTGGAACACGAGCAGGTCTCGGAGCATGAATTCGTTCATTGCCGGCAGCTTGCTCGAACGCAGGAGCTTGCGGCGTGCAAGTATGGTCACATTATGACCGTTTTGCAGCAGATGAAGAGCCAATTCGCAGGCAACAAGGCCCGCGCCGATGACCACGACACAATTGCCTACCTCGGTCTTTCCTTCAAGCACATCAAGCGCACTCACAACATTGCTTCCGTCGGCTCCGGGTAAATTCAGCTTTTTAGGGATGCTGCCCTCTGCTACGAACACCGTCTGCGGGTTGAATGCATCTATTGCTGCCTTGTCCGCGCGTGTATTGAGCCGAACATCAACGCCGAGCTTTTTCAGCGTAGCACCGTACCACGCAACAAGATCTCTGTCCGCCTGCTTGAAGTGCGGGACTCCGGCAGGCTTGAGAGCACCGCCAAGGGCGCTGCTTGCTTCAAGCAAGGTAACGCTGTGTCCCCGCATTGCGCTCACGCGTGCTGCCTCGAGACCGGCAGGACCTCCGCCGACAACGACAACACGCTTTTTCTCGGCAGCCGGTCTTATGCCGACAAGTCTCTCTCTCGAGCACTCAGGATTGACCGCACACGAGCCGACGGCGCCGTCAAACGCGCGTCCGAAGCAGCCTTCATGGCAGCACAGGCACGGGCGGATAAGCTCAAGCTCCCCGTTACGCACCTTTTTCACATAATCCGGCTCGGTCAAGAGCGGACGGGCAAGTCCGATCATGTCACAGCGTCCGTCAAGCAGAGCCTGAGCCGCAAGATCGGGGTCATCCATTCGTCCCGCGGCAAGCACGGGAACGTCTACGACCTTCTTGACCTGCTCGGCAAACTGAAGATAGACTCCCTTGTCAAAGTACATAGGCGGATGAGCCCAGTACCAGCTGTCATATGTTCCGGCGTCAACGTCGAGTGCGTCATAACCCGCCTCAACAAGTATTTTTGCAGCCTCAAGTCCTTCCTCGGTATCACGCCCGAGTTCCGTGAATTCCTCGCCGGGGACGGCACCCTGACGTATGTCTTTAATATAGCTTTTGAGAGAAAAGCGAAGTATGACAGGGAAATCCTCTCCACAGTATTTCTTAATTTTCCGGACAATCTCAGTTGCAAAACGCAGTCTGCCGCGCAGGTCACCGCCGTATTTATCTGTGCGGTGGTTAAACAGCGACATGCTGAAGCAGTCAAGCAGATAACCTTCGTGAACAGCATGGACCTCAACCCCGTCATAGCCGCACTTTTTTGCAATGACCGCAGATACACCGAACTGCTCAACAATGCGCTCGACCTCCTCGGTCGTGAGCTCTCTGCATTCAATGCGAGGGTTCCATCGATTGCTGACCGTGCTCGGAGCAACGAATTTGCGATCATGGATCATCGCAGGCATGGCGCTGCGGCCGAGACCGGCTGTGAGCTGAACGAAAATCTTGCTGTCAAAGGCGTGAACGCGGTCGGTGATCTCGCGAGCCGTCTTTATATATTTGCCCGGACATATCGTCGGGCACGGGAATGAGCCCGCACTGTGAACTTCAATGTTGTTATCGACCCAGTTTGCGCCGGTGATTATCAGTCCGACACCGCCGGCGGCACGGCGAACAAAGTAATCGACTGCATCGGGCTCGTAGGCTCCGTCCTCGTCGTTATGTGTTACCGTTCCCATGGCCGCCATAAAATAGCGGTTTTTGATCTGCGTATTGCGGATTGAGAACGGAGTAAACAGCGGCTCATGCTTAGGATTCATTTTTCATACCTCCTGATTTTTTTACTTTGTATATGCCATCTTCTGCGAGACGGGAAAATAATCATTGTGATCAAGATATCTTTCGGTAAGGCGAACATACCAATTCTTCGTTGCCTGCCAGCTGTCGCGGTCTGCCTGACCGAGCGGCCGCAGCGGCTTTGCCGGTATACCTGCAACAAGCGTGTCCGGCGGCACCGTCTTTTTCTGCGGAACGAGGGCCGCTTCGGCAACAATGCTCCCCTCGCCTATCTCACAGCCGAGGCTCAGTATGGCACCCATTCCGATGCTCGACTCCGCTCCGAGCTTTTTGGCGTGCACGATCGCTCCGTGGCCGATAGTCGAGCGTCGGGCAATTACGCATTTTTCCGCAGCGTGTATCACGACATGATCCTCCACAGCGACCTCATCCTCGATGACGATCTCGGCTGCGTCTGCGCGAATAACGGAGTGCGGGCCGATATAACAGCGCGCTCCTATCTTCACATCACCTATGATCTCGGCGCTTTCACTTACAAATGCGGTGGGGTCTGCCTGCGGTATCTTTCCGCCAAATGCATAAAACATAGTCATTCTCCGTTTCGGAAGCTTGAGAAATATAAAGCGGCACTATGCTGGTGCCATCGCTCGTCTGCTATTTAACAATAGCAGACGAGTTATCTCATCTCAACGATATATCATACAAAAAAGCGCCTTGTATCCCACGTTCCGACTGGGCATTGCATACAACGCAGTATACATATTCCGCATATTTTGCGGCAAACTTACTTGCGCATAGAACGATTTGAGGTTATATTATTAGTAACAAAGAAATTTCGGCTCGAAAGTGTGGTGGAATTACATGATGCTGTCCTTACAGCTTATCGCAGAAACTCTTGCGCAATATGAAGCGCAAACCGTCGGCACGCTCGGCGGCGGATTTAACGGTGTTCAGATCTTGAGCTCGCCGTCGGACGATTTGCGTTCAGATATTTTGTATATCTGCTCCGCCAAGCTGCTTTCTAAGCTCAAAAAAGCTGTTCTTGACAGCAATTGCTTCATCTTCAAGGCAACGCCCTCGCAGGCAAAATGTCTCGGCTCGGTGCGCGGCATAATGTTAGGCGAAAATACGGATATAAATGAGGTCGTCAATCGGCTCATCACACTGTTTTCGCAGTTTCACGCATTTGAATTTTCCGTTAAGCAGGCGTCTCTCGAGCGCTGTGGGTATGAGCCGTTTTTCGAGGTGGCAAAAAAAGCCTTTCCGCACTGTCTTATCGTCATCACGGATTCTGCATATAACATTGTCTGCTCAACACGCAGCACCGTCGAAAACAACGCATACTTTCGCGAGCTTCTCAGTCGCGGATACTACAATCGCGATGACATGGATAAGATCGCCGGCTTCGGATACTACGAGGACGAGCGCAAGTGCTATGAGCCGATGCTGTATCCCGCCGAAAAGACCATATGCGGCTATCCCTTTCTTGTGCGCTCTTATAAAAACCACGGCTCGGCCTACTGTTTTATCGGGTGCTATTTTCTTGATAAGCAGCCGACACAGCTCGACATCGCACTGTTTACCTGCCTTACAAATGAGCTTGAGGAATACTATAAGCTCAACGGCATATTGGACGACGGTATGATAGGCAAGCGGCAGCAGCTTCTGGACGATCTCATTCGTCCGAGGCAGGATTCGGAGGAATATTTCCGTGACCGCTGCGCCCAGCTTTGTATCCCGTATCAGGGTGCATTTCGCGTTGGGCTCATTCTGTGTGAAAGCTCGACCATGTTTAAGGTATCGCATCTTGCAAATCAGCTTCGCGCCCACTGTCCGCTTGAAAACTACGGCGTTTTTCATTACGGTTCGTCTGTTATTATACTGCTGCACGACTGGAACGACTCAGACATATGCAGGCAGTCGGGCTTTGAGGAGGACTGGAACGCATTCATCACAACACTAAGGCAAAACAAGGCCTATGTCGGCATCAGTCTGCTTTTTAAAGATGTAAAGAAGCTGAGTGTCGGTTATCTTCAGGCTGAAGCCGCGTCAAATATCGGCAAAAAGCGCAGCGGAGACGATATTGCTTACTTTTACTCAAGGTTTTATCTTGATGATATGCTTGAGCATTATTCGGAGACCATGCCCCTTGAGGATACCTACACGCACTATCTTGACAGACTCCTTGATGACTGCGGCAGCGCATCAAGCAACGCGAAGCTGCTTTATTACTATCTGTGCCTTGAACGGAACATCTCTCTCGTTGCAAAGCAGGTACATATGCACCGCAACAGCGTCATCTACCGTGTGCAGAAAATACACGATATGCTTTCCCTCGACCTTGATGATCCGGAGGTACGCCTGCGTCTGCTGATCTCTTTCAAGATACTTGAAATGACCGGACGCATACCGCATTGGGAGGTTTCCGGATATACAAGCAGCACAAAGCTATACATGGAATAGCGAATGACTTTGCCCCCGTTCTCGGTGAGAGAACGAGGGCTGTTTTTATTTATTCCGGCAGTATAAGCTTGTCTCCGCCGGAGGGCTCGTTAAGCTTGCCCTGCGGTATTGTGAGTTTTCCCTGCATCCTGAATATCTCAAATGAGATCATCAGGCGCAATCTGACATTTGGGTCGTCAAGATCAAGATTGAGTGCATTTTGGATTCGCTGCAAGCGGTAGATAACGCTGTTGCGGTGCATATGTACCTGTTTTGCTGTAAGCGATATGTTTCGCTCCGTGCTTAAATAATAATACAGCAACATGAGGTCACCGCTGCCGCTGCCGTTAGAAAGCCGGTCAAGATATCGAACGGCAACATCATCAAGGTGAAATTTGCCTCGGTAATATTCCAGCATATCGTTAAGATAATACTTAGAGTATTGATGATCCACCTCGTTCGGATCGAGCCTTCGCCCCAAGTCAATGGCTGCTTTTGCCTGATCATAGCCGATCCGCAGCTGCCAAAGCTCAGTGAAAAGCAAGCTTACTCCAATGTGCGCCCGATTTTTTCTCAGCATGGCAAGCAGTTCTCCCCAGCGCTCGCCAAAACCAAGACGATCCGCCACTGAGTAATCATGCCAGTCCTGAAAAAGGATCAGCACATCGTTTTTATATTGAAAAACGCCATAGGTTGAAATTCCGCTCCATGCGTGAAGCTGCTGAACCATATACCCTGCACGGTATGCAGACGCCGCTTCGTCGAGTTCAATGCAGCCAAGTCGGAAGCTGCCTTTTTCGGGCAGATGCAGCCCTCGCGCCCGATCGCGCACGAGCTCCGGATTTTCCGCTCCGTAGCTCAGCAGATCATGTATCTTCTGTTGACGCCGCGGCATGCTTTTACTGTAAAAGCCGCTTTCCCGATAATAGCAGTCGAGCTGATCGGTGAAACGCCGGAATATCCATTCCTCGGTCATCGTGGGTATTCTCCCCGGGAAGTAGCACCCGGCAAAGGAAAAGAACGTTCCGTTTTCGGTATAGGCTCGCAGCAAAACGGGGTCATTACAGACATTAGGCGGTAAAGACAGCAATGGGTGCGTGTATCGCTCGCTTATGTCAAAATATCCGGCAGATGACATCATTTGCAGTGAATTTTTGTCGTAATATCCGCGCTCAAGCACCTTGTCAACATAGTCATTCCCCGAGTTGCCGTCACGCGAGGCGGCAATAATATTGTATGTCGAGTCAACGATAACAATAGTTGCATCCGGAAGCATATTTTTGCCCACCTCGAGCAGCCGACCAAGTCCCGCGTTGGCGCTCGCCGCAAGTCGCATTTGGTAGTCAAACGTCTGCAATCTGTCAAAAAGAGAAAGAAGATGGTTCGTCACTGTACTGAGAGAATACTTCTCGTCGTAAAGCAGCGCATTTATGCCGGCGCGCAGCGGGGCATCATCCTTCGGATCCGTCCTGACAACGAAGAAGTGATCTTGAAGCTGCTTTTTCGGCAGTCTGCGGATCGTCTTGGGTTCGCCGATATACAGCACGTCAGGCTCCAATTCGCTTCGTGGCTCCGGCGTGAGCAGCTGCACTTTTTTGAACTGAAAGTCTTTTTCCCTGTCCACCACAACTTTTATGCCAAAATGACACATATTCTCGGCTATCAATTCAACGGGGAGCATAATTGAATTCTCCTTTCTGCACAAAGACGCGGTATGGTTTTCGTCAAATTATACGCTGCAATTGGGAAACTCAGGTATATTTTTGCCGATTATCCCGCGATTTGAGTCATATTCTGATTTTTGCTTATATATTATGCCAATATTGTATCAATAATCAATGCTGCTGTTGAGGTTACATATTACGAAACCGCACCATTTTCAGACGGCAATTATTGTGCATTTCATACGAAAGTAAGGAGTATAAAAAATCAGGGCCTTTCGACCCTGATTCAGCCATTATAATTCAGTCGCCGCCGAATTCACTCTTTACCGCTTCGTTATCCTCACCCAAAGCCCTGTGTCTGGCATAGAGGTTTTGAACTCCGAGGCTGTCGAAATAAATCGGCATCTGCGCCAGATATACCTTGTTTCCCGACGGATAGGTGTGCTCGACCAGATAGCCGTTTGCCACGGACTGCTCAAGCCACTCGCCGGAAAAGCGATCCTTATACTGATTAAGTATGCAGCTCGGCACGTCATACTCAATAAGCTCGTCGAGAATATCCTGAGCGTCGCGCTTTAGAGCATATTCGCGGATAATATCAACAAGCGCAGAGCGGTTAGCTATGATCGTCGTGGATTCCTTCGTGGAAAAACGAGGATCTTCGACCACCTCCTGCGGCAAACGCAGCGCCTTCGCAAATTTCGGCCACACATTCGTGTAGTCATTAACGAAAACGTAGACGTAACGGCCGTCCCGGCACTTATAGCCCTGTCCGAGAGGGCTCATTGTGTGCGCTTCACGCGGCCACTCATAGCCATAGTTGCAGTTCGTCGCAAAGCCGGCTGTAACAAAGTTGCCGGTTCCGTAAAGCGATGTCATAACATAATCGCCCACGCCGGTCTCCCGCGCCGCGATAACGGCGGCCAGAACTCCGCTGAGCAGAGTTATTCCGGTCGTCGTATCTCCCATTCCGGCAGGCGGATATATGGGAGGGCTGTCGGGATCGGTACGGGTGTCAAGAATGACGCCGTTTGCGCCGAAATATGCGATCGCGTCAATTCCCGGACGGTTGACCATCGGGCCGTTGATGCCGTAACCCGTCACCTGCCCCATGACCAGCCTGGGATATTTCCCGTGCAGTGTATCCCAGTCGAGACCGAGCTTTTTAAGCCCTGCGGTTCGAGTGCTGGTGATAAACACATCAGCCTTGGCAAGCATGCTGTGCATCAGCTTAATACTGGCGGGATCCTTCAGATCCAAGGACACACATTCCTTTCCGCCGTTAAATATATCATGGATAGGGTTTTCCTCGGCCGTGATCGGCATACCCATAGACCGACCGTAATAGCGGCAAAAATCACCTATGGGCGGAGTTTCGACTCTGATAACACGGGCGCCCATATCTCGCAGAAAGCGCGCCGTTGTCGTTGCGGCCCAATAGCTTGTCATCTCGACCACAAATATACCTTCAAGAGGTTTTCTCATTGGCAATATCTCCTTATTTTTTTATTAAAAACGCCGTGTCCGGAGCAAATCGGACACGGCGCGCCGGAAGCATATCATGCCGCCGTTTTAAGCATCGTATAGCATTATACGTTTATTGTTCGGCAGCGGACTGTTTTCGTCTTGTCAGTCGGCAAGGTATTTTGCGCCCATACCGCGGATGATCTCTTCTGTATCGCTCATGATCTTCTCGACCAGATCCTTGGTCTTGGGCAGATCGGTGATGCGCTGAGCACACTCGCCGGCGCCTGCCATGGCGTGCTCGGCATCGCCCGTGTAAGCAGCCGCAATGCCCTTGCGCTCAAAGTTGAGCAGCTCCATGGGAATGGTCGAAAAATCATCGGGGACACCGACATAGGAGCCGGGGGCTTCCTTTGCGGTGTTGTAAGCATGCTGGAGAGAAACATCGCTGCGCAGCCAACGCGCCGGGCCGACAAAGCCGCGGGCTATGATCGTACCGCCGTCGGCACAGTCAACGACCATTTTCTTCCACAAGTCGCAGAAATCACTTTCTTCGGTAGCAAGGAAGCGGGTACCCATCTGAACGCCGTCGGCACCCATTGCGAATGCCGCCGCAACACCCTTGCCGTCGCAAAAGCCGCCGGTGCCGCACACGAGGGTGTTCTCGTCGGAAAACTTCTCGACGATGTCGGGAAGCAGAGTCATGCTGTGGACAGGCTGCCACGCGGTGTGCATGCCGCCCTCGTGACCGGAGGCAATGAGAACCTGAACGCCTGCCTTCTTGCAGCGAGCCGCAGTGCGCACGCCGGGGAACACGTGCATCCACACCATTCCCTGTTCTTTGACGAAGTTTGCCCAAGGCATAGGATCGCCCGCGGTGGTAGCAAGGACGCGGAAGCGGCGCTTCATCTCGGGGTCGTTCTCGCGCAGCTCCTTAATAGCCTGCATTACCTTCATCGCATTTGCCTTGACCTCGGCAGACACCATGACGTTTGCTCCGAAAATGCCGTCGGATTCCTTAGTTTCTTCGAAAACGCGGGTGAACATTTTCTTGAAGATCGTAACATCGTCATCGGAAACGTCTGCATGTGCCTGCTTGCAGAAATCCTCAAAAACAATGGGGTTAGTTTCGCGGGATGTGGTGCCGAAGGTGCTGCACAGGCCAAGGCAGCCTGCGTTTGCGGCGGCAATACACAGATTAGTTACAGGGTAAGGACCCATGCCCGCCTGAATGATGGGATACTTAATACCGACAAGCTCGGTAAGTCTTGTTTTTATCATGGTTTTTGCTCCTTTCAATAATCACATTTAACCCTTATAAGGCACTCTTGTTACCTTTCTGACTATAACTATATCAAGTCTGCATTTCTCGGTACAGAGCACAGTCTACAAAAGTAGGCTCTGTATCTTCACGACGTTTTAGTCATCATGACCACGGCACGCTTTGCCGCGCTTACCGCTTTCCCTGTGAAGGAAATTGCCTGCACAGGGAAGCTTTTTATTATACGGGACTGTCAGCAGAGACCGATCGCCCTCCAAAGAGGAACGCTGGCAGTCATGGCGATAACGGTCATTATCATGTAGGCATAAGACGCTTTCTGAGCGCAGGGATAATCAAGGCACTTGTCGCCGGTCATCTTGATAAAGCCGACAACGGACGGGTTGCCGTAAGCGGTGTTCCAATAGGTGCCGCTGAGCCATTCAACGAATACAAGAATAAACATACTCATTCCGTGTGCTTCCATAAGCGGGCCAAAGATGGCGATCATCATTGTCAGCATACAGGTCTGGGATACGATTGCATAACGCATCATGAAGGTAATGACGCAAAGGCAGGGAACGAAAATATAGGGGCTGCTCATGATGGGTGCAAAAACGGGGCCGAGCAAGCTTGCCAGCCATGCACTGACACCGGTAGTGTTCATAAACTTGGCTATGCTGAGGATGCCGCCGATAAAGACCACAAGGGTCCACTGTCCTTTTGCGTTGGCCTCAGGAGCCGTCAGCAGTCCGACCGCAAAGAATGCTACGTCTGCCGCAATTGCAACAAATCCGGCGTCAACGCCGTGCAGCTTCTGCGTGACCCAAAGAAGGATCGCAATCGCAACGATGATTATGCCTTGCTTTTCTTTCTTTGAGATCGAACCGAGAGCCTTATACTGTTCCTTAAGGAAGGTCACATCGCCGGCGAGCTTCTCTTTGGGACGGCAGATAATGGTGCAGTACAGATATGTAAGCACTATAAGAACGATGTACCACACAAAGGTGCACTTGAACCATGCGCCCCATGTAAAGGTCAGCCCCTGCATAAAGCCGATCATAAGAGCAACAAATGCGGAGCCGGATATAAACGCAACACCGAGTATGTAAGTGCCCATAAAGTTTGCAAACCAGAGTCCGCGCGCCGCCTTGCTGTTAGGCTCTGCGCCGACCGCCTCGCACACCTGACCGATAAGAGGTGCCATGATGGAGGTCTTTGCATATGAGCTGGGGATCATCGGAGTCGTTATAATGCCTGCGAGCATCATGGCCGTTACCTGTCCGCGATAAGTTCCGGGAAACTTTGTGAGGACCCACAGGGCAAGGCGCTTCATGAAGCCGCTGTTGTTTATACCAACGGACATGATGAAAACGCCGATGCACAGCCATGTGGTCGTGCCGGAAAACTCAACCGTGACCTCCGAAACCGTGCCGATCTTGAACACAAGCATCATCACCATCGTTGCAAGAGTTGCAACCCAGTCAGGCAGTGCACCGGATATCAGACATGTAAGCAGAAAGCCAAAGCAGCCGAGATACTGCCAACCCTGGCGGCTCATCATTTCCGTCTCAGGCGGAAGCAACGCGACCAGCAGCATTACGACGATACCGCCGAGAATTCCGAAAATCGTCTTTTTCGTTTGTTTACTCATTTTTTGTTTTCTCCTCCTTAGTGAAAAAATCAGGTCGTATTTATGCTTGTTAATTTTACATCAATTCACCCATAGAATACTCCGAAGCACATGTTTTTTCACCAACAAAGCCTACAAAATCGTCAAGCCGGAAAATCGGATTTTTGTATTTCGTGACCAATCGCCGCTTCGCATAGCAGGTCGTTTTTCATTACCCTATATTAAGCAAGTCTCCTTCTCTCCGATCGCCGCCCTTGTGTTTCTCCGCTCTATCTTTGTATATTTCCTACAAAAGCCGACTGCTCCCAACGCCCAAACTTCGTTTCGAATACTCTTGAGATATACTCATGGTTTGAATATATTTTTAGCTGCAAGGAGTAAATTCCGACATCAGAACATTTAAGGAGGCTATATACATGATAAACACCAAGCTAACCCGGTTGCTGGGAATAGAGTATCCCATCGTGCAGAGCGGTATGCAGTGGCTCGCCGTTCCGCAGCTTGCCGCGGCAGTCTGCAATGCGGGCGGCATCGGCACTATAAACGTCACCTGCTGGCCCACTCTCGACGAGTTCGCAGACGCACTTGACGAGATGAACTCTCTGACCAGCAAGCCCTACATCGTCAACATTTCCCTCGCCCCGACTCAGCGTCTGGACGATGAGGAGATCCGCAAGACCATCAGGCTGTGCGGCGAAAAGCACGTTGCCGCCATAGAGACCAGTGCGGAGGACCCCCGCGAATTCATCGCAGACATAAAATCCGCAGGCATGCGCCACTTCCACAAGTGCCCGAACTACAAGGTTTCCATGAGCATGGAGCGCAAGGGTCTTGACGGCGTCATCATTGCCGGCTACGAGGTCGGAGGTCACCCCTCCGCCGACGGTGTCGGAACCTTCGTCATCGCCCGCCGCTGTGCAGCGGACATGAATATTCCCGTCATTGCGGCAGGCGGCATTGCCGACGGTCACGGTCTCGCCGCTGCTCTCGCACTCGGCGCCTCCGGCGTTGCAATGGGTACGCGATTTGTCTGCACCGACGAGTGCCCCATCTCCGATAATCACCGCAGTTGGGTCATCGACCACACCGAGAAGGACACCGTACTCTGCCAGAAAACCATCGGCAGCATGATGCGTGTTTCCAAGAA
>CEAB01007209.1_pt1 | contig 12513 bp, 10 predicted proteins | sample 557651 | NCBI WGS metagenome assembly CEAB01 (sample SAMEA3182046, study PRJEB8094) | gut metagenome | biome: human; feature: gut; material: Stool; isolation source: human stools | place: Canada | collected 2011-11-15
TACGGACAGCTTTGTTGAATGCGTCCAGCTCGTCCTTGTGCTGGGCAGCATAAGCGTCCTTTGTCAGCTTGAAGTTCTTCTTTATAAAGATGTCGTGGATGGGCTTCAGCTTGGCATGGATGGCAGCAGCATCCTTGATCTGGGCGATTGCTCGCATCCGGCTCTCGTTCTGCTTCAACTGCTTGCGGAGAGGGGCGGCGGTCTGGCTTAGGTCTTTGATTGCGGCGTTCAAATCCTCGATGGTGTTCAGAGAATGAGCCTTCAGGTAGTCCACCGCCTGCCGAATCTCTTCAAAGTCCCGGACAGTGCATTTCAGTTTTGCCTTGCCAGACCAATCGCTGCGCTGCTCATTGCGGAGATTGAAATAGTCCACCAGCAGGTCGGACAGCGTTGGCTCCTTGGCCTGTTCCAGTGCATCCAGAAGAATCTGCTTCTTTTCGGTCAGGTCTGCGATCCAGCGTTGCAGTCCCCGGATGGTGCTGCGGATGGACTGCATCAGGCTGTTGGCTGCTCGAATGTCCCGATTGAGATTTCCGAGAAAGGTTTCGATTCCTCGCTTTTCCATCTGGTGAGCAGCGGGGCCGAGATGCACGGTCGGAATCTGCTGCACTCCCTGACGCTCGAATGAGCGGAGGTCAACACGTTCCGGTCTGCCAGCGGCTTCAAGATAACGGTTGGTAACAACTTCCCAACTGTGCCGCCATATCTCGGCGTACTTCTGGTCGTTCCAGTCCACCGTGTTCTCCTTGTGGCATTTCCAGTTGCCGGATGGAAGTTGGATGCGCTCTCCGTTTTCGTTAAGGTCGTAAACCTTGCGGGCTTTCGGGAGCCACTTGCCGTGTTCATCCATTGCCCGGATTGTCAGCAGAATGTGGGCGTGTGGGTTGCCATCGCCTTTGTCGTGGATGGCGAAGTCGGCTATCATACCTTTGGAAACAAACTGCTCGTTGCAAAATTCTTTGAGCATGGGAAGATACTGTTCCTTCGGCACCTCCACCGGAAACGCCAGCACGATGCGCCGGGCAAGCTGCGAGTTCCATTGATTTTCAACGGATTCTACTGCGTTCCAGAGCGTTGCCCGGTCTGCATATCCGGACGGCGCATGGGGCGGCAGCATGATTTCGGCATGGACGAGTTCTTTCTTCTTGTTGTAGAATTTCGTTTTCTGGTCGTACTCGCTGAACAGCCGTTCGCCGCTTTGGTAGGCTGCACCGGCAACAACGGACTGCCCTTGGCTGCGTTTTACGATGGAGATTTTGAAATGCGGACACGGAATAGGAATCACCTCCTTGTGAGCATTTGAAACGTTCCCTTGTAAAAAATGTGGATTTATGATACTATTATCTTGGATAAGTAAACAGAAAGCTGGTGAGCCGATGTCAGAAAGAAAATCAGAACAAGAACTGGACTTTGAGCAGAAGCACAAGGAAGATTTGCAGCGGATTCGAGAGTTTCGTTTGATTGATGATGATTTTATGGCTGCGGTGTTTGAAGACCACGACTGCGCAGAGTTCTTGCTCCGAATCATCCTGAAGCGGGACGATTTGGTTGTGCGAGAGGTTCATGGACAATACAGCATTAAAAATTTGCAGGGACGTTCGGTTCGGCTGGACATTCTGGCGGTAGATCGAAACAACCGTGCATATAATATTGAAGTCCAGCGCAGTGACCGGGGCGCAAGTGAAAAACGTGCTCGCTACAATAGCAGCTTGCTTGATGCAAACCTGACAGATTCCGGTGAGGAATACGATGCGTTGAATGAAACTTATGTCATCTTTATCACAGAAAACGATATTTTGAGGGCCGGGCTTCCGATTTATCATATTGACCGAACCGTTCAGGAAACTGGTATGATCTTTAATGATCAGGCTCATATCATCTATGTCAACTCGCAGATCAAGGATGAAACGGCGCTTGGTAAATTGATGCATGACTTTTTCTGTACCGATTCCAGCAAAATGTACTATCCCATTTTGGCCAATCGAGTATGGTACTTCAAAGAAAACGAGAAGGGAGTGGCAACTATGTGCAGAGCCATGGAAAAAATGCGGGATGAAACCGCAGCTGAGCAGAACATCAAAACTCTTTTGGTGTCTGTAAAGAACCTGATGAAAAACATGAATCTCAGCCCAGAACAGGCTATGGATGCCATGGGGATTTCTGAGGATGACCGTAAGATGTTACTGCAAAGAATTTGATGCTCTTTTGATGGAACTTTATCCCTAAAAATTCAAAAGCCGACTAGGATTTTCCCGGTCGGCTTTTGTGCTCTATATCGTGTTCTTCTGCAAAAGGATAGCTGCAAAGCAGCGCAAGGAAAATGCAGTTTTCCTTGGGATGGAATCGGGCTGGCGCACAAACGCCAGCTTCGATTTCATCGAGCCGTCTGCAAGACCGCAATTTCACCGGAACGGTGTATAATTGCGCCCTCTATTCTAAAGGGTTTTGGACGTTGCTGTGTTCGTGAACATCATGCACCATCTTTGCAAGCGCCAGCACAACCTCCGGCTGACGGAACGAGATTTTCAGCAGTTCCATCACCTGATCGTCGGTCAGTTCTCCCGGACAGACCAGAAAGCTTTCCAGCATTCCGGCACGGGTGCAAAGACGATGCACACGCTCTCTCCGGTTCAGCTCTGACATCTGGCGTTCAAGGAACTTCTCCCGGTGCTGACAAGAGCGCAGCTTCTGCTCTGCTTTGGCTTTTTCGCTGCGGAGGTAAGATAGGTCGGTTTTGGACTTGGTTATTGGAATCACACTCCTTCTACACAATGAAATATAGACTACGGCTGATCAAATTGCCAAAATTTTGAGTACGTCTTCTTTAGAAAGCTCCTTGTTTTTGTTTCGGCTAAAGTCAGAAATCCAGTCACATTCATTAACAAAAAGTTCCTGGCACATATTATCTACACTACGATTTCTCGCCAAACTTTCTATTGTGTACTCAAGGAAATCATCTACATAGGAATGAAGATTTTCGATTAGCAAATCCAAATACGGCATACTATCTCCATTATGAATTATTAGATTTCGGTTCCTATAAATTCGCATGATTTGCCACTTAACACTTTTTGCGTGTTTTTCCACAAAGTTGTAGACCGATAGTGGCTTTTCAAAAACAATTGAGTAGTATTCGATTCTTTCTCTAAGAAGCGGAAAATCTGAGCAGCTTTTCAAAAAAGTCAATCGTTTGTCGACATTTTCGTTAAGCGTTACAAACTCAAAAATGTGTTGAACAACCTCCCGTTCTGAAATCGAACCACCAATGATATCATTATATTTTTCATCTGAATAATTTTTTATATCATTTGAAAGTTGCAAGAACAACGAATAAATATATTTTCTCTTAAGAATAGGAACTAAATATGTGCACACTTGAACTATTCTATCCGCTGTGTGCCTGTTGCTAATATCAAGTACAGTTTCAAATAGCGCCCATAAATCCAGAAGTTGATTTTCCGACGAAGTACTGTCCAATGCTTGTGCATGGAATATAGCTGTATGTATCAATGTAGGAATATCTTTGCGGGACACTGTTGAAAGCGCCTTTCCGTATGCATGTAATTTCTCACTAATCTGCTTGTTGGATGGAATTTTAGTATGAAATACCGCACTTTTTGTTTGGTGAACTCTATAAAAGTTTTCCCCGTCATATACACCGCATTTTGCAGAATCAATGTTATATCGATATTCATGATCATATAGCCTATAAAACGCAATATTAGTCGATAAATTTTCTTTTACAGTCTGTGCGGCCTTAAAAGGATCTAATGCCTTATAGTCAATAAGTAGAAACGCCTGCCCTGTTCCCTTTGAGGCGAATTGTTTTTCAATATGACTTTGAGTGCGCAAGTCAAGTTTGTCGTTAACAGGCAGCTCTATAAATTGAAGAAATTTTTGCAAACTGCGTTTATTGATTTTTAACGCTACTGTGTATTCTCCCTTTTCGAAGCTAAACTTCTGAAAAAAGTCGTTTATAATTGTTGGTGAAATTACTGGATTTTGAGGCTTCCAAAATAAGGTTGTCATCACCTTATAAATATATGTTTGGCTATATCCCAAATTTACAAGTTCAGTTAGCAGGGATTTTATCAAACGAAACAATTTTGGTTGATCGGATTCTTCATTTTTTATAATCAAATCCGAGATTTGTGTATGTAAAGAATGGTAATATTTATTATCTATGAAGAATTTCGTATTGACAGCTCGAATGGCCTTTTTTAGTTCGTCATAATTAAGATCGGATACTTTAGAACTGATTCTGCACGGATCACCATATTTTATAAAATACTTCAGTGGACTCTCTGTGGTTGACTGAAACACAGGATCTTTCGATAATGCCTCGTATAGTTCTTCAGCAATTGGCTTAAGTGTGCCTTCAGGAACACCATGCCGTTCTATTCCACCAATTGCACTTAAGGCATCCAAACAAAGAAAATGGCTGTTCAGTGTTGAGATTCGGTTTGATGGAATCGAGTAATCAAATAGAAGTTCATTAACCAATTGAGAAAAGAACAAAAGGTTCTTGCATTCGTCAAGTCTTATCCACTTATCAAGATCGCCTTTTTTCATAAAAATCCCTCTCTTTCAGAAAAACCATTGCACCTACATTATATATTTTATATTTCCAATAATCAACATCTTTTTAAGTAAAAGGCCTCGATTTGTTATATCTGCAAACCGAGGCCTTTCTATGCTGTATTCAATTTTCCACCATCATCAGATACCCCTGCACGATCGCCGCCGGCAGCAGGAATTTCTTTTCCACGCTGCCAAAGCGTACCGTAACCATATCGGGCTGGATGGCCGTTACTGTGCCAATGCCAAACGCCTTATGCTTGACCTTGACACCAACCTTGATTTTGGAAACATCCACCTTGACAGGCGGTTTTGGCTGAGCGGCTGGTTGGCTGTTCAGACCAAAGCTCGGCTTTGCTACTCCAATGCCAACGCTCGACCCAGCCGGGCGGGGTGTAAAGCTGCCGGGAATACTGGAAGCCGGGCGAGGTGTATAGCTGTTGCTCGGTTTGTGGATTTTGCTGCCGGAAGCCTGCGTGTTTTGCGCCGTGTTGGTTTTGGGCGTAAAACCGCCATAGCTGATGATGGGCTTTGCGGGCTGTGGCACAGGCTTCTTTGCAGGAGCCGGTTTCGGCTCGTCCTCGTCCGGGGTGAAATAGGGCTTTGCGGGCAGGTCATCCGGAGCGGGCGCAGGGGCTTTCATAGATGCCTGCTGCAAGGTAAACATCTTGTTGTAGTCGGCATCCGAGAGCACCGTATCCCAGCCGCCACGATCCTCGCCATCGTGACGATTAATGCCGGTGTAGCTCAGACTGGCATCTTCGTACCGCTTGAATTTGTACACAGCATCGTTCATCAGGGAATCGTTGAATACACCCAGCGATACCAGCAACTCAAAGTCCTTCACCGACAGACCGGTGACCTTCTTGAACAAGCCCGGCTCCAACTGGGTGATCACATCCTTCAGGCAGCGCTCCCGGTAGTCCGTCAGATACATGAACACCGGAATGCGGGTGGCGAACTTGATGAGTTTTTCCTGAATCTGCTTGCGCTTGGACTTGTACTCTTTTTCCTCGTCCGAAAGCTCCTTCTTCTGCTTCGGGGTAAGGTCTTTGGTGCCTTCCTTCTTCGCCTTTTTCACCTTTTCGGACTTTGCGATGATGGTTTCGATGTCCGAGTTCAGGCTGCGGAAGCCTTCGATCTTCATCAGAGCATCCATGGCCTCCTTGTTGGCAATGAGGCGGGAGAGGGTCTCATTGTCCACGTTCACCAGAAGTACGCTTTCCCAGCGCTTTGCCAGCAGGGTGGCAGAGGTGCCAGCCATAGCAATGTCGAGAATATCCCCGGCGTTGATCTGCCGCATGGAACTGCCATCATAGGCAATGACCGGCAGGAAGTTGATAAATTCCGCTACCTTCTTTTCCGGGTTGCCCTCGTGGATGTTCAGACGGCAGCTATAATCGGAGATCTGCCGCAGAGCACGGTTGAGCGCAAAGTCGAACACATAGCACTCTTTCTTGATGATCTCCTTCTGTCCCTTGTCCGTGGTCACTTCCCAAGGGCTTTGCACACGGAATGCGGCCTGAAAATAGGTTTCCGGGCTGGAGAGGTTCCGCAGCATAAAGATGCCTGTCCACGGCTTCACCGTTACGCCGGTGGTTAGCTTGCCGCAGGAAAGGGTAATGGTTTTGGTCTCTAGCGGGTCGCCCATGGAACGCTGTACTGGTTCCAATGCGGCAGCACCAATGCCAGCCTCCGTACCGGCGCAGACATTGATCTGGTAGTCGTGATAAAAGGTGTTTTTCCTGTCTGCCAGCAGGTTTGCCATAGCGTAACAGGAGGCCACATTAGGCAAAAACCACAGGGTATGTTGAAGCACATTCAGCAGACGGGAATCCGCAAAGGGCAGGGCGGGCTTCTTGGCACCCAGCTTCAGCTCGTCCACGGTGGTTTCCAGATAGGAACCTCGAATCAGGTCCAGCCACTTCTGCACATAATCCTCGTAGACAAAACGACAGTCCCGGCCTTTGCCCTTGGCGGAAAAGAACACGTTCAGGTCAAATTCATCGTATTCACCCTGCTTGGCGATTTGCTGGATGCTTTCCGGAATCTTGTAGGTCATCATGACCATCCGGGGCAGAGCAGCGTAGGGGTTGTGCTCTCCCTGCCAGTTTTCTTTGGCACGTTGTTCATCGGAATAGGTCCAGTTGTAGATCTGCTCCTCGATAAACTCGCCGGAGTTGAGGGCACGGAAGGGTGTGCCGGACAGATACAGATAATGGTCGGTGGTGATGGGCAGCCATGTTTCATCGTAGGCGTCGGCACGGCTGTACTGCTCCATATTCTCGGAATCGTAGTCGTCCTCATCATCCTGCTCAAACAGCTTCTTGGCGTTCTCTTTCCATGCACCAAAGTGGTATTCATCGAAAATGACCAGATCCCAGTTGATGGTATGTACCCACTCATTGCGGCCCTTGATGGTGCCGGTGGTCTTGTCCACACCGAGATAGTCTTGGAACGAGCCAAAGCAGACGATGGGACGGCTCTGGTCGGCGGTCTCGTAGGTCAATTCCGTGGTGCGGGAGATAAACTGCCAGCCCTCAAAATCCTTGTGGGTGTTCAGGTCCTCCTGCCACGCACTGACCACGGCGGGCTTGAAGGTAAGCACCAGCACCCGCTTGAAGCCCATCCGCTTTGCCAGTTGATAGGCGGCAAAGGTCTTACCAAACCGCATTTTGCAGTTCCACAAAAACTTCGGGTAGCCCTCGGCGGCTGCCGAGCGGAAATAGGCTTCGGTCTTATCCACTGCCTCTTTCTGCTCCGGGCGCATGGAAAAATCGTTGGTGCGGTTTTCCACGTTTTCGGTGCGGTTGCGTACCGCATAAACGGCAGCTTTTACATCGTTGACGGTACAGCGGAACCATTCATTCCGGTCCTCGCCCTCATTCAATTGCCGAAACCCTTTGCGGCGCAGCACAGCGTGGAGGTCTTTATCCGTAAAGCAACTGCCATCGCTACGCATGGCAGGCCACGTTTCCAGCACCCGGTAGGGCACGGCAACGGTATGGGTCTGCTCCCGGATGCGGGTATCCACATCCCGCTCGGTGTAGCCGACCTTGATGTAGCCCCTGTGGGACGCCACCCCAATCAGCTCGTAAGCATAAATTTTAGGGCTTACCGGTGGACGCTGCGGGAAAAAGTCCATTACTCGTCACCACCTATCGCTGAGATCTTTGAATCAATTAAGGCCCATTCATCTTGTGTGATATTCCACATATTACAGAGTTGTTCATCCGTGTACTGTCCTATATATTTGCCAAGATCAGGAATAAAGCAATAATTCTTTTTTGAAATATTCTGTGAAACAACAGTTTGCAAAAGCAAGAAACGAACGGTTTTAGTGAATATGTAGCTTTTGTAAGCTTCAGTCTCAGCCATCGTATCAAAAGCACCTATTGCAAGCCAAGATTCAGTACAGCATTCTCCGGGAGCGGCAATAATTGTATTGCCATCATAATAAAAACCAACGGGCTTTGAAAAATCAGTTTGCCCGGCTATAGGTGCTTTAGGCACAAGGAGTTTCCACTTATCAAGAATGTTCGAAGGATCGGAAATATCTTGCTTTCTCACATACTTTCTTCCGATTCGTTGTGTGAAATAACAAGGGATTCCTTCATCTAAAGGCTGATATGTCGAGGGAATACCAAAGGGCATTCTTGAATAAACACGATTGCTCAAATTTTGAATTTGAGTTAACTTGCGTAACTTCCGAACGATGCTAACTGCTTTATTTTGTCTGATAAATATTTCGTATTCATCCAAAGGTCGTTCCATTATATCTTTTTTTCCGCCACTGATATTGGTAACTTCGCAAGTTCCCGGATTATCTCTGTTCCACAAGAAATAGCAGGCTCCGCCTGCAAGGTCAACACCCGGAAAAACTTCTCTGAAATTGTCATAGTCGACGATTTTTCGAATTCGTTTATCGTTCAGCATTTCCCTTCGGAAGTCATCTAATCCTTTTCCCCCTGAGAACCATCTTGCAGGAATAATCATTGTTAAAAATCGAGGATTAAGCTTTTTGGCATTTGAGACAAACAAGTGGTAAATCGGACGAGCGCTTTTTCCGTTTCCACCTCCATCATTCAACTGGTATGGCGGGTTTCCAATAATCACATCGAATTTCATCTTAAAAATATCCTCCGGTCGAATCGTATGAATAAACTCATAGGCGTGCGTTTCAAGATCATCGGAGCGTTTGTATTCGCTCTCAGATGCTCCACAAAAGGCGCACTTACCGTTTGACCATCGGTGGGATATTCGTTTGTATTCGATGTTTCCACTTGCATCATCAAAATGCGTAATGGAATATTTGCTGTTGGGATATTTTGAGCAATAGACGCTGCGGCGGGAAAGCAGGCTGGTCAGCTCCGTGATGGCAATGCCATAGAGCTGCTTGTGGAAGATGTGGTCCACCCGCTGCTGCAAATCAGGGATCTCATCTTCAAGCCCCACCAGCAGCCGCTTTGCAATTTCCCGCAGAAAAACGCCAGATTTGCAGGCAGGGTCAAGGAATGTGGTGTCCGGGCTGCGGAACAGCTCCTGCGGCAGCAGGTCCAGCATCCGATTTGCCACCTCCGGCGGAGTGAATACCTCGTCGTTGGACAGGTTGGCAAGGCAGGACAGCACATCGGGGTTATAAAAATTCTGATAAACGTCAGCCATTTTCCTGCACCCTCCTGTAATCCACCGGTTGGTATTCACGGAGAGGGCGAGGGATCTGCTCATTTGTAATGGGGTCAATCATCCAGTTTTCCGTGCCGTCCGGTTCATCGGCAAACAGGGAAAGTTGGTCGGAATAGGCATCGTTGTCAGTGTTTTCTTTCAGCAGGACATCCAGCCGGTAGTCCCGCCGCTTGATAAAGTTGCCGGTGGGAAAACTCCACTCCGCAAATACGATGGGACTGCCGTCGGACTGCTCCATGGTCAGCGCATCGCCACACAGGATGTTCTTTTGCAGGATATACCGCACCGCTTCCCGGCACTGCGGGTTGGCTGCCGATTTTACAACGGCGGTATATTCCTCATCCCAAAGCGCAAAAAGCCGTTCCCGGCATTCCTGTGCGTTGTCTGCCAGAATATCCACGCCGTAAATGCTGGTCACCGCCAGCACAGAGTAACGTTCGTAGTCGCTGGGATTTTTTCCGTAACGGCTTTTCACTACCGCCAGCTTGCGGCGCAGCACCTCCGCCAGAAAGTTACCGTTGCCGCAGGCGGGTTCCAGAAAACGGCTTTCGATGCGCTCCGTCTCGCTCTTTACAAGGTCGCACATCGCGCGCACTTCTCGCTCTGCGGTAAAGACTTCACCGTGGTCTGCCACCCGCTGCCGGGATTTGACCTGTTTTTCTGCCATTCGTTCCACCTCTTTGAAGGGCTTGCCAAAAAGTGTACCTTTTGACAAGCGGCTCAAGAGATGAAACGAATAGCTAAAAATCTGTGGATTTAACCGGGAAATATGCTATAATTGGTACAAAAGCAAATCTGAGGGCATTTTGCAAGAAGGTACACTTTCTTGTAAAAAGAAGCGTTTACAAAAAAGTGGCTTTTTCGTAGATTTTGGCACGGTACCGAAAGGTAGACAGTGGCATTCCGCACGCTTTCGCGGCATCTGTACCTGTCATTTTGCCGGAGCACCACTTCTGATAGACACTGTGGAAGTTTTCCGGCAGGGGGCTGGGCGGACGTCCAAAGCGGACTCCCTTGCTTTTCGCCGCTGCAATGCCCTCCGCCTGCCGCTGCCGGATGTTGGTACGCTCGTTTTCAGCCACAAAGGAAAGCACCTGCAACACAATGTCGCTGAGGAAGGTGCCCATCAGGTCTTTGCCGCGCCGGGTGTCCAGCAGCGGCATATCCAGCACCACAATGTCAATACCCTTTGTCTGGGTGAGCAGACGCCACTGCTCCAAAATTTCAGCATAGTTGCGTCCAAGACGGTCGATGCTCTTGATATAGAGCAGATCGTCTTTTTTCAATTTCCGAACAAGCCGCTTGTACTGCGGACGGTTGAAGTCCTTGCCGGACTGCTTGTCCATAAAAATATTTTTCTCCGGGATTTTCAGTTCCCGCAGTGCAATCAACTGTCGGTCCTCGTTCTGGTCACGGGTGCTGACCCGGATATAGCCATATAAATTCCCCAATAAATCGCCCCTTTCTGCTAAAAGTAAATTTTTGTTCTATGTAAAACGGGCAAAGCATCCCTCCTGACGCTTTGCCCATTGATCTTTATTCTACCATAGCAGATCGGTTATCGCTCTCAAGATACCCGCACCGGCTGGATAGCCAGCGCAGCACCCTTAACCTGATACGTCACCCCGCCAGTTTCGCCTCTTGCTTTCCTCTGGCACACCTCCGGGTGCTCCGTAGTAAGGGCATCAAGCTGCTTCTGCAGGGCGGGATTCAGCGTGAACACGCTGCTTGTTCCGTCCTCACTGGCGTAGATCATGGTTTCCAGCTTAAACATCGTCAATCAGTTCTTCCTCCTCGGATTCGTCAAAGATGGTCGGGCCCCAGTCCTCGTCCTCCTCGATGTCCCGTGACATTTTCTGCATCATGGTATAATGCTCCATCTCGGAACGGACGAAGTAGAACATCTGGTCGTACCAGTCTGCCAGTGTTTCGTCCTCCAGCTTCCGGCAGAAGTCATACACCTGCTTGTTCTGGTCGGGATCAACCGTCAGCCCGGCAACTCCGCACAGCCGCTTATGGGTCAGTTCCAGATCGGCGCAGCCATAGGTGTAGAGCAGCTTTTTTTCTTCAAACGTCAGTTTCATAGGCTTGTACCTCCGTATTAAAAAAGGGCCTGCCCTGTGCAGACCCGATGTAGCAAAAAGACCGCCGTGCGTTGTGCAGGGCGGTCAGGGATGTGATATTGTATCAGACGAAAATCAGCTCGGTCTTGATAATCTCCTCGGCACGGTTGCGGATGCTGTTCATCCTGCGCACCCATTCCAGTTGATCGGCGGCTTTTAGGGCTTCAGTCACGCCCTCAGCTTCCTGCATCTGCCGGATGGTCAATGCAAGCTGTTCCTCGGCCTGCTTGTCCAGCTTGGCAAGATAGCCGTCCAGTTCACCGGACAGGAGCAGTTGGTTGTACCGGATGGGGTGCTGCTCCTTCAGATATGTCTTATGTAAGCGGCCCCACCGCCCGGTGGGGTGCTGCTCTGCCGGGGCTGCTACGGTCAGGTTCGGCAGATAGTAGTCGTTAACAAGGGTGTAGTCCAGACCGTTGGCGTTGTCATGGGTGGAGTTTTCAAGTTCGTTCATGCGGATTCTCCTTTCAGTTCATCGGTTGGTTCAAATTGAAGTGCGGTTTTATCGGCAAGCTCTTGTTGAGCCAGCTTTTTCTTTTGGGCATATTGGCGGCAGCGTTCCCGGTTTTTCTGCAAGAGTGCTTCGTACTCCGCTGCTGCCTGCGGGTCAGTTTTAGCAGCTTCTCTCAAAGCCGCTCGTTTTTTCTTGCGGTTTTCTCCAGATGTTTTTTGGTACTTTTTACGCTTGGCTATCTGCTGTTCTGTAATCTTTTTCGCATCGTCGTGGTTGATCTCGATTTGGCTGGGAAAAGTGTCGCCAATGAAGTTGAAATAAATGTCGATTTGCTGCTGACGGTAAACCGTTCTGCCGCCGGATGCCGAATGAATGACAACCTTTTCAACCAGTTCGTACAGCATATCATCGGTCAGAACTTCGCAATCTTTATATTTCCGAATCAGTTTGATAAAGCGTTTCAAATCAACTTTGGTCGTTTCCGTATTATCCAGTTCTTTTTTCAGTTCTGCCATACGGGTTTCACAGCCTGTTTGTTCTTCATCGTACTGTGCCATCAGTCGTTGAAATTGACGCTCCGGAATTTTTCCCATAACGCTGCTTTCATATAGGCTGCGAATCAAAGTATCAAGCTCATCCATTCTCTTTTGCACAGCGAGCAGTTCTTTTTTG
>CEAB01073770.1_pt1 | contig 12498 bp, 9 predicted proteins | sample 557651 | NCBI WGS metagenome assembly CEAB01 (sample SAMEA3182046, study PRJEB8094) | gut metagenome | biome: human; feature: gut; material: Stool; isolation source: human stools | place: Canada | collected 2011-11-15
CGCTACAACTGGGAGCTGCTGTTCTGCGAGATGTATGCAGGCGGCAAATACGGTGAGGGCGAGGACAACTACGAGTTCAGCCTGGGCCTGAACGGTCTGGGCCTGTGCGCCACCCAGTATTCGTCTGCCTGGATGACGGCCGATATCTACCGCGACGGCTATCATTATCATCTGGACTTCAAAAAGGGCGAGAACGTCGGCGGCCTGCAAAAGGAACCTTATAAGGGCCGCCGCACCGGAAGCATCATCCACTGGAAGCCGGACGACGAGGTCTTCACCGACATCGACGTGCCCGGCAGCTATTACAAGGATGTGCTGCGCCGTCAGGCCGTCGTCAACGCGGGGCTGACCCTGAACTTTACCGACGAAAAGGAGAAGGACCCCGCCACCGGCAAGGCATGGAAGGAAAGTTGGTGCTACGAGCACGGCATCGCCGACTACGTGGCCGAGACGGCGGGCGAGGACACCCTGACCCCAGTGTTCAGCTGCGAGAGCGAGGCCACCGGCCGCGACCGCGAGGACCAGCCGGAATATAAGGTAAAGATGAGCGCGGCCTTCTGCTTCTCCAATAAGGTGCAGCTGCTGGAATACTACCACAACTCCTCCTGGCTGGAGCACGGCGGCAGCCCCGAACACGCGGTGCGCACGGCCTTCGTCTACCAGATCAACAAGTACCTGAAGGACAAGAATCTTTATAAGAAGGGCGAGAGCGCCATCAGCTTTCAGGATGTGCAGGACTGCCTGGTCTATGTCTCGTCCAGCTTCTCCACCCGCACCAGCTACGAGAATCAGACCAAGAAGGCCATCACCAACAAATTCGTCTCGCAGGCGATGACGGATTTCCTGAAGCACTATCTGGAAGTCTACTTCCTCGAAAAGCCGGAGGAAGCCCAGAAGATCTGCCAGCAGGTCCTGGTCAACAAGCAGAGCCGGGAACACGCCGAAAAGACGCGCCAGAGCATCAAAAAGACGCTCTCCACCCAGATCGACCTCGCCAACCGGGTGCAGAAGTTCGTGGACTGCCGCACCAAGGATGCTTCCCGCCGCGAGCTGTATATCGTCGAGGGCGATTCGGCTATGGGCGCCGTCAAGCAGAGCCGCGACAGCGAGTATCAGGCCATCATGCCCATCCGCGGCAAGATCCTGAACTGCCTCAAGGCCGACTATGCCCGCATCTTCAAGTCGGACATCATCGTGGACCTCATCAAGGTGATGGGCTGCGGCGTCGAGCTGGGCGGCAAGCACAACAAGGAGCTGGCGACCTTCAATCTGGACAACCTGCGGTACAACAAGATCGTCATCTGTACCGATGCCGATGTGGACGGCTACCAGATCCGCACCCTGGTGCTGACCATGCTCTACCGCCTGACGCCCACCCTCATCAACGAGGGCTATGTCTACATCGCGGAGTCGCCGCTGTACGAGATCACCACCAAAGACCGCACCTATTTCGCTTACACCGAGCCGGAGAAGGCGGCGTTCCTGAAGGAGATCGGCGAGAAGAAATACACCATCCAGCGCTCGAAAGGTCTGGGTGAGAACGACCCGGAGATGATGTGGCTGACCACCATGAACCCGGAGAGCCGCCGCCTCATCAAGGTGCTGCCCACCGATGTGGAGGAGACCGCCCGCGTGTTCGACCTGCTGCTGGGCGACAACCTCGCCGGACGCAAGGAGCACATCGCAGAGCACGGCGCAGAGTATCTGGACGATCTGGATGTGTCTTGACCTCTCCGTCCATGCTGCGCAGTGCCGCTGCTCCTGACAGGAGAGCTGTCGAGCGTGAGCGAGACTGAGAGGTTTATTTAGAGGATAAAAGAAGAATGGCAAAACGAACAACAAAGAAAGCACTCAAGCCGGTCCGCCCGCAGCTGGGCGACGGCGTTGAGATCCTGAATGCGGGCAGTGTGCTGGAAGACCCCATTACCCGCACGCTGGAGACCAACTATATGCCCTATGCGATGAGCGTCATCGTCTCCCGCGCTCTGCCGGAGATCGACGGCTTCAAACCCGCCCACCGCAAACTGCTGTACACGATGTACGGCATGGGCCTGCTCAAGGGGGCCCGCACCAAATCCGCCAACATCGTGGGCAGCACCATGCACCTGAACCCCCACGGCGATGCTGCCATCTACGACACCATGGTCCGCATGGGCCGGGGCAACGAGAGCCTGCTGGTGCCCTATGTGGACAGCAAGGGCAACTTCGGCAAGGCCTACAGCCGGGACATGTCCTGCGCAGCGGCCCGTTATACCGAGGCCAAGCTCGAAGGCGTCTGCGAGGAGCTGTTCCGGGACATCGACCGGGAGACGGTCGATTTCGTCCCCAACTACGACGGCACCACCACCGAGCCGACCCTTCTGCCGGTCACGTTCCCCACCATCCTGGCCAACAACACACTGGGCATCGCCGTCGGCATGGCCTGCAACATCTGCTCGTTCAATCTGGTCGAGCTGTGCAACACCACCATCGCCCTGATGAAGGACCCCCGGCATGACATCTCCACCACGATGCCGGCCCCGGATTTCGTGGGCGGCGGCCAGATCCTGTACGACGAAGCCCAGATGCGGGAGATCTACGAGAACGGCCGCGGCAGCGTCCGGGTCCGTGCCCGTTATAATGTGGTGCCCGGCGAGAACATGCTGGAGATCACCCAGATCCCGCCTACCACGACGGTGGAAGCCATCATGGACAAGATCGCCGAGCTGGTCAAGGCCGGAAAGATCAAAGAGATCAGCGACATGCGCGATGAGACCGATCTGAACGGCCTCAAGCTGACCCTCGACCTCAAGCGCGGCGTGGACGCCGAGAAGCTGATGGCCAAGCTGTTCAAGACCACCCCGCTGGAAGACAGCTTCAGCGCCAACTTCAACATTCTGGTCTCCGGCCAGCCGAAGGTCATGGGTGTGCGGGAAATCTTGAACGAGTGGACGGCGTTCCGGATGGAATGCGTCCGCCGCCGCACTTTCTTCGACCTTCACGGCAAGGAAAAACGTCTGCACCTGCTTCAGGGCCTGGCCGCCATCCTGCTGGACATCGACAAGGCCATCCACATCATCCGCACCACCGAGGAGGAGACCGAGGTCGTGCCCAACCTGATGATCGGCTTCGGCATCGACGAGGTGCAGGCCGACTATGTGGCCGAGATCAAGCTGCGCCACCTGAACCGGGAGTACATCCTCAAGCGCACCGGAGAGATCGAGCAGCTGGAGAAGGACATCGCCGATCTGAACGACATTCTGGCAAAGCCCGCCCGCATCCGGAAGATCATCATCAAAGAGCTGACGGATGTTGCCAAAAAGTACGCCCAGCCCCGCCGCAGCGAGATTTTGTACGACCTGCCGGAGGAGGAGAGCGGCACCGAGGAAGAGGTCATCCCGGATTATCCGGTCACCGTCTTCTTCACCCGCGAGGGCTATCTGAAAAAGATCCCGCCCCAGAGCCTGCGCACCGCCGGTGCCCACAAGCTCAAGGAGGGCGACGAGATCATCCAGCAGGTGGAGACCCGCAACAACGTGGAGGCGCTTTTCTTCACCGACCGGCAGCAGGTGTACAAGGTGCGCCTGAACGAACTGGAAGACGGAAAAGTGGCGCAGATGGGCATCTTTATTCCGGGCCGTCTGGGCATGGACGAGGGCGAGAACGTTCTGGCTATGGTCATCACGAGCGATTATTCCGGCTTCATGCTCTTCTTCTTTGCGAGCGGCAAGTGCGCCAAGATCCCGCTGAACTCCTACGCCACCAAGCTGAACCGCCGCAAGCTGCTCAAGGCCTACAGCGACAAGGAAACGCTGGCGAAGATGGTCTTCCTGCCCGAAGAGACGGAGCTTGCCATCCGCACCAGCGCGGGCCGGATGCTGCTGGTGGGCACAGCGCAGATCAGCGCCAAGGCCACCCGCGACAGTCAGGGCGTGGCGGTCGTCACCCTGAAGAAGAACCAGCACATCACGTCGGTCGTCCCGGCGGAGACGCTGGAACTGGCCAACCCCCACCGCTACCGCGTCCGCAGCCTGCCCGCCACCGGTGCCCTCATCCGCGCCGAGGACGAAGGCGAGCAGCTGACGCTTCTGTAAAGGAGACGACGCTATGCAAAATATCGACCTGATCTGTGTCGGCAAGCTCAATGCAAAATATTTTGCAGAGGGCGTGGCCGAGTACCAGAAGCGTCTGGCGGCCTTTGCGTCCTTCCGGATCATTGAGCTGCCAGAAGAAAAGATCGAGGAGAAGAACGCCTCCGATGCGGTGGTGAAAAAGGCGCTGGAAAAGGAAGGAAAAGCCATCCTCTCCAACGTCCGCAAAGGTGTAGCCATCGTGGCCCTGTGCATCGAGGGGAAACAGATCTCCTCGGAGGAGCTGGCCCGCTTCCTGGCCGACCGCGCAGGCAGCGGGGCAGGGGATGTGGCCTTCGTAATCGGCTCGTCCCACGGGCTGGCCGAGGAGGTCAAGCGGGCGGCGGCGCTCAAATTCAGCATGGGCCGCATCACGATGCCCCATCAGCTGGCCCGCCTTGTGCTGACGGAACAGCTCTACCGCGCCTGCACCATCAATGCGGGCATGAAATACCACAAGTAACGGCCCGCAGCGCCCGGCCCCCATATTTGGAGACGCAAAGCATTGACGGAGCGGGCAAAACATGGTAGCATAAAGATATACGGCAGTTGGGAAAGCTGCCGCAACACAACACACGACACGGCAAGCCAGCCGCGGACGGAAAGGATGTTATTACAATGGAACAGAGCGAAAAGACCCTTGATATGATCGTCAACCTCTGCAAGAACCGTGGTTACGTGTTCCCCGGTTCGGAGATCTATGGCGGTCTTGCCAACAGCTGGGATTACGGCCCGCTGGGCGTCGAGTTCAAGAACAACGTCAAGAAAGCATGGCTGAAGAAGTTCGTGCAGGAGAGCCCCTACAACGTGGGCCTGGATGCAGCCATCATCATGAATCCGCAGACCTGGATCACCACCGGTCACGTGGCGGGCTTCTCGGACCCGCTGCTGGACTGCCGCGCCTGCAAGGCACGTCACCGTGCCGACAAGCTCATCGGCGACGAGCACCCCGAAGTGAACGTCGATGCCATGAGCTTCGACGAGATGGACCAGTTCATCGCCGAGCACGAGGACATCGTCTGCCCCGTCTGCGGCAAGCATGACTTCACCCCCATCCGCAAGTTTAACCTGATGTTCAAGACGGCCATCGGCGTCACCGAGGACAGCTCCTCGACCTGCTACCTCCGCCCGGAGACCGCACAGGGCATCTTCGTCAACTTTGCCAACATCCAGCGCACCACCCGCCGCAAGCTGCCCTTCGGCGTCTGCCAGGTCGGCAAGGCCTTCCGCAACGAGATCACGCCGGGCAACTTCACCTTCCGCACCCGCGAGTTCGAGCAGATGGAGTGCGAGTTCTTCTGCAAGCCGGGCACCGACCTGGAGTGGTTCGCTTACTGGAAGGATTACTGCGAGAACTGGCTGCTGAGCCTGGGCATCCAGAAGGAGCACCTGCGCCTGCGTGACCACGAGCCCGCAGAGCTGGCATTCTACAGCCGTGCCACCACCGATATCGAGTATGCCTTCCCGTTCACCGACTGGGGCGAGCTGTGGGGCATTGCCGACCGCACCAACTACGACCTGAGCCGCCATCAGGAGGCCTCCGGCAAGAGCCTGGAGTACTTCGACAGCGAGACCAACGAGCACTACATCCCCTACGTCATCGAGCCGTCTCTGGGCTGTGACCGTGTGGCGCTGGCCTTCCTGTGCGAAGCTTATGACGAAGAGCACCTCGTGGATGCCAAGGGCAAGGAGGACGTCCGCACCGTCCTGCACCTGCATCCGGCGCTGGCTCCCTATAAGTGCGCTGTCCTGCCCCTGAGCAAGAAGCTGGGCGACAAGGCAATGGAGATCCGCAACGAGCTGAGCAAGTACTTCATGGTTGATTACGACGATACCGGTTCCATCGGCAAGCGTTACCGCCGTGAGGATGAGATCGGCACCCCGTACTGCATCACCGTGGACTTTGACACCGTCGGCGACGAGGCCAAGGGCATTGCAGCAGACAACTGCGTCACCGTCCGCGACCGCGACACCATGGAGCAGGTCCGTATGCCCATCTCTGAGCTGAAGAGCTACATCGAGAGCAAGATCGAATTCTGATAAAAAAGAGAAGCCCTTCCGTTTGCAGAAATGCAGATGGAAGGGCTTTTTGCGTTGAAAAAACGCGGAATGTCTGGTATACTGATATCCGAGAATGCTGCCCACATACGGCAGGCGGTCTTGCACCTTTCGGACTTGGCGTCAGGAAGGTCTGCATTGCTGCACCCCTGACGCTTTCTTGCGAAAGGGGGGATGATCCATGACGCTTTTAGAAACGTTGGCACTGCTTACGCTGCTTGCAACGGTAGGCTTTGGCATGTTCGATGTAGCTTGGAAAATCTTTGGCAACAAAAAATGACCGCCCCAAGTCTAGCACACTTAGCGGTCATTTTTGTATGACAGGTTGAAAGGTGCTGACCGTTTGCCGGGCAGCATTCTCTTTCTACCTGTAGTATAGCACAGCACCGCAGAAAATGCAACGCCATAAAAAGATTCTGGGTGGACATCCCCTCGGAAAAAGGGTATACTGGACACAAGATCAACTGTGTGCCGTTTTTGCACGGCGGAAAGGAACTTTCGTGGAAAACTTCAACGAACTGCTGAAAAAATATGCCGATTTCATTGTCCGGGTGGGGGTGAACCCCCAGCCGAGCCAGACTCTTATCATCCGCTGCTCGCTGGAGGCTGCTCCGCTGGCCCGGCTGTGCGTCCGCAGCGCCTTTGAGGCCGGGGCGCGGGATGTGCAGGTGGACTGGAACGACAATGCCGTTTCCCGCAGCCGCATGGAACTGGGCAGCGAGGAGGCCCTGACGGACTTCAAGCCTTACCAGCTGCGCCGCTATCTGGACTACGCCGAAAGCGAAGGCAGCGTCTGTGTGCTGCACCTCATCGCCGATGATCCGGAGGTCTACGCCGGGCTGGACAGCGCCAAGATCAGCCGGGTGAACGCCGCCAACCGGAAATTCATGGCCCCGTGGCGGGAGTACACCATGAACGACCGGGTCCAGTGGTCCATCGCTGCCATGCCGAGCGCGCCGTGGGCGAAGAAGATGTTCCCCGACCTCGACACCGATGCGGCCATCGAGAAACTGTGGCAGCTCATCTTCGATGTCTGCCGTGTGACCGGCGGCGACCCGGTGGGCGAGTGGAAAGCACACCTCGACCGCCTGATGACCCTGCGCGACAAGATGAACGCCTTCGACCTCGAAAGCGTCCACTTCAAGAGCAGCAACGGCACCGATCTGACCGTCGGTCTGGCCGACAAGGCCAGCTGGGAGAGCGCCGGCAGCAGGAACGAGAAGGGTGTGGAGTTCCTGCCCAACATCCCCACCGAAGAGGTCTTCACCGCGCCCCACAAGGACAAGGTGAACGGCGTCGTCTACGGCACCAAGCCCTACGTCTTCAACGGCCAGCTCATCAAGGGCTTCCATGTTACCTTCAAAGACGGCAAGGTCGTGGAGCATGGCGCTGAGGAGGGTGCTGACCTGCTGGGTCAGCTGCTGGACACCGACGAGGGTGCCCGCAGCATCGGCGAAGTGGCGCTCGTGCCCGCTTCCAGCCCCATCAACCGCAGCGGTGCCCTGTTCTACAGCACCCTGTTCGATGAGAACGCCGCCTGCCACATCGCCTTCGGCGCCAGCTATCCCGGCACCACGGCCGACGGCACCCGCCTTTCCAGGGAGGAGCTGCTGGAGCGCGGCATGAATCAGTCGGCCATCCACGAGGATGTCATGATCGGCGCGGAGGACAGCGAGATCACCGGCAAATGCCGCGACGGCCGCACCGTGACCCTCTTCCAAAACGGTGTCTGGGCGCTGTAAGAGATTTTTCAACGAAATCTCTTGCATATTTTGCCGGAGTATGGTATATTCTATTTGTACGATATAACTTTTATGGAACGTGGGCCGCAAGGTCCGCGTTTCTTGTTTGTTTGGAGGTTTTTTATGGCGAAGCAGTCTGGCGGCAATACCGCCCAGAGAGTCGAAGCGCTTGTCCGCCCCACCGTGGAGGGCATGGGGCTGCGCCTGTGGGACGTTGCGTTTGAAAAGGAAGGGCCGGACTGGTATCTTCGCGTCCTCATCGACAAGACGGACGGCACCACCATGGACACCGACACCTGTGCCGATGTCTCCCATGCGCTGGACCCCATCCTGGATGAGGCAGACCCCATTGAGCAGAGCTATTATCTGGAAGTGGGCAGCCCCGGCCTGGGCCGCAAGCTGACCCGCCCGGAACATTACGAGGCCGTCAAGGGGCAGAAGGTCAGCGTCAGGCTGTTCCGCGCCAACGAGAACGGCACCAAGGAGTTTTCCGGCATCCTGACCGGCCGCGAGGGCAGTACCATCACGGTCGAGACGGAGAATGGCACCGTGAACTTTGAAGCGTCGGCCGCCAGCACTGTGCGTCTGTGCGACGACGAGGATCTGTTTGACTGAAAAAGAGAAAGAATTAGGAGGAACCCGAAAAATGGCAGCTGCTAATAATGAATTTTTTGAAGCTCTCTCCATGCTGGAGCACGAGCGCGGCATCACCGCGGAGTACCTGATCGAGAAGATCAAGGCAGCCATCGTGATCGCTGTCAAGAAGAACTACGAGGTCGAGGACGACAACGTCATGGTCGAGATCGACCCCGCCACCGGCAAGTTCAATGTGGCCCTGCTGCAGAACGTCGTCGCCGATGAGGACTGGTACGATGAGCACGCTGAGATCGGCCTGACCGAGGCCCAGAAGCTGCGCAAGAGCTACGAGATCGGCGACCGCGTCGTCACCCCGCTCAAGACCAAGGACTTCGGCCGCATCGCAGCCCAGACCGCAAAGCACGTCATCCGTCAGGGCATCCGCGAGGCCGAGCGCAGCCAGCAGCTGAGCGAGATCCAGAGCCGCGCCCATGACATCATCCAGGCCACCGTCACCCGTGTGGACAACGAGAAGGGCATCGTGGCCCTGGACCTGGGCAAGGGCGGCGAGGCCATCCTGCCCCGCAACGAGCAGGTGCCCGGCGAGACCTACACCGAGGGCGAGACCCTGCAGGTCTACGTTGTGGACGTCGTCAGCGGTGAGCGCGGTGCCCGCGTCATGATCAGCCGCACCCATCCGGGCCTGGTCAAGCGTCTGTTCGAGCTGGAAGTGCCGGAGATCTACGACGGCACCGTCGAGGTCAAGGCCATCAGCCGCGAGGCTGGTGCCCGCACCAAGATGGCCGTCTGGTCCAAGGACCCCAACGTCAACCCCGTTTCTGCCTGCATTGGCCCCCACGGCGACCGTGTGGCCGCTGTCGTCGAGAAGCTGGGCGGCGAGAAGATCGACATCGTGAAGTGGAGCGAGGATGTCTCCGAGTTCATCTCGGCAGCCCTCAGCCCCGCCAAGGTGCTCAAGGTCGAGCTGCTGCCCGGCGAGACCCGCTCCTGCCGCGTGACCGTGCCTGACCAGCAGCTGAGCCTGGCCATCGGCAACAAGGGCCAGAACGCCCGCCTGTGCGCCCGCCTGACCGGTTACAACATTGATATCCGCCCCGAAAGCGGTTATTATGGTGAGGAAGAGCCCAAGGCCGAAGAGACCAAGACCGAGGAGACTGCAGAATAAGCAGCCGCCCCATGCCGAAGGAGGGAAATCGGATGGCACAGAAGAAGATCCCTGCCCGCCAGTGCATCGGCTGCATGACCAGCCGCCCCAAAAAGGAGCTGGTGCGGGTGGTGCGCGCGCCCAGCGGCGAGATCAGCATCGACCCCGTGGGCAAAAAGCCCGGCCGCGGCGCATACCTCTGCCCGGACCCGGCCTGCCTGGCAAAGGCAAAGAAGAAAAAGGCGCTGGAGCGCTGCTTTGAGCAGCCGGTTCCCGCCGAAGTGTACGATGCACTGGCCGAACAGCTGGCCGGTGCCGCAAAGGAGGCGGAGCAGAATGGCAAAGCAGACTAAAAAGACCGAAAAGCCCACCCTGCCCCCGCAGGAAGCCCTGTATCAGGCCATCAGCCTCTGCCGCAAGGCGGGCGCGCTGACCATGGGCTTTGACGCCGTGGAAGACGCCTGCGTCAAGGGCAAGGCCTGGCTCGTGATGACCGCATCCGACGCCAGCGCCAAGACCGTGCAGCGTTTGAATTATGCGGTGGGTGACCTCGTGGATGTGATCATCATGCCGCTGACACAGGACCGGCTGGCCGATATCAGCCGCAAACCGGTGGCGGTGTATGCCGTGACCGACCGCAACCTCGCAAAGCTCTGCTTTGACCGTCTGTCGGACTGCGGGGCAATCAAAAATGAGGAGGATATGAGCGAATGACCGTAAAATATAAAGTGAGCGATTTTGCAAAGGACCTGAACATTTCCGCAAAGAAGGTCCTGGATGAGCTGGCCGCGATGGGCAGCACCGGCAAGAAGAACAGCTCCACTCTGGAGGAGAACGAGCTGAACTACCTGCTGGAGAAATTCAGCAAGGACAACAGCGAGGCAGACCTGTCTGCCTACCTGAACAGCGCCCGGCAGCCGGCCCCGGAGAAGAAGGCCGAGCAGCCCAGAAAGGCCGAAAAGAAGGCGGAGCCCAAGGCTGAAAAGCCCGCAGCCCAGCCCGCTCAGCCTGCAAAGAAGGCAGAGCCCCAGAACAGCCAGAACCAGAAGAACAAGAAGAACGAGCAGCACAAGAAGCGCGAGGAGAAGACCGTTTCTCTGAGCGAACTGGCCCGCGAGACCGGCGCCAAGGCGACCACCGCCCCGGCACAGTCGGTCTCTGTCCGCCGTGAGGACAGCCAGGTCACCGTCGATACCCGCACGGTGGACGTGAACGTGGACCGCTTCGATGCCCGTTACGACGATCTGGCCTCCACCAAGAACACCGAGAACCGCCGCAAGCCGACCCCGCAGGGCAACAAGCAGAAGTTCACCCAGCGCGGCCAGCGCCAGCGCCAGCAGTTCCAGAAGGGCAAGCGCGAGACCGAGTTCGAGCGGCTGCAGCGCATCCAGCTGGAGAAGGCCCGCAACGCACAGCTGAAGGTCTCCATCCCTGACGAGATCACCGTCGGCGAGCTGGCTGCCCGCCTCAAGCAGCAGGCCGGCAAGGTCATCGCCAAGTTTATGCAGATGGGTGAGATGCACGCCATCAACGACGTCATCGACTTCGATACCGCCTCCCTGCTGGCTGAGGAGTTCCACGCCAAGGTCGAGCACGAGGTGCATGTGACCATCGAGGAGCGCCTGTTCACGCAGGAAGAGGATGCACAGGAAGACCTCGTCGAGCGTCCGCCGGTCGTCTGCGTCATGGGCCACGTTGACCACGGCAAGACCAGTATCCTGGACGCCATCCGCAAGACCAACGTCACCGCCGGTGAGGCGGGCGGCATCACCCAGGCCATCGGTGCTTATCAGGTCAAGGTCAATGACAGTGTCATCACCTTCCTGGATACGCCGGGCCACGAGGCGTTCACCTCCATGCGCGCCCGCGGTGCCAACATGACCGATATCGCGGTCCTGGTCGTTGCAGCCGACGACGGCATCATGCCCCAGACCGTGGAGTCCATCAACCACGCCAAGGCCGCCAACGTCAAGCTGATCGTGGCCATGAACAAGATGGATAAGCCCACCGCAAACCCGGAGCGCGTGATGGAAGGCCTGACCAAGTACGGCATCATCACCGAGGACTGGGGCGGCGACGTCGCCTGCATCCCCGTTTCTGCGCTGACCGGCATGGGCATCAACGACCTGCTGGAGCGCATCGCGCTGGAAGCCGAGGTCATGGAATTGAAGGCCAACCCCAACCGCCGCGCCAAGGGTGCTGTCGTTGAGGCCCGCCTGGATAAGGGCCAGGGCCCCATCGCCACCATTCTGGTTCAGAACGGCACCCTCCATGCCGGTGACGTCATCATCGCCGGTACCGCCGTGGGCCGTGTGCGCACCATGCGCAGCGACAAGGGCAAGCTGCTGAACGATGCCGGCCCCTCGACCCCGGTCGAGATCACCGGCCTGACCGCCGTGCCCGAAGCAGGCGACCTGTTCGAGGCCGTTGCCGACGAGCGCCTGGCCCGTGAGCTGGCCGAGCAGCGCATCGCTGCCGCCAAGGAGAAGCAGTTCTCTGCCTTCCAGAAGGTCACGCTGGATAATCTGTTCAGCCAGATGGCCCAGAACGATATGAAGGAGCTGGCCATCGTCGTCAAGGCCGATGTGCAGGGCTCCGCCGAGGCCGTCAAGCAGAGCCTCGAAAAGATCTCCAACGACGAGGTCCGCGTCCGCGTCATCCACGCCGGTGTCGGTGCCATCAGCAAGTCCGACGTGGACCTGGCCGATGCGTCCAACGCCATCATCATCGGCTTCAACGTCCGCCCCGACAACGTGGCCAAGGAAGAAGCCGCTGCCACCAAGGTCGAGATGCGGATGTACCGCGTCATCTACGATGCCATCAACGATGTCACCGACGCTATGAAGGG
>CEAB01016643.1_pt1 | contig 12449 bp, 11 predicted proteins | sample 557651 | NCBI WGS metagenome assembly CEAB01 (sample SAMEA3182046, study PRJEB8094) | gut metagenome | biome: human; feature: gut; material: Stool; isolation source: human stools | place: Canada | collected 2011-11-15
AACCGTTATTTAACTATTTAAGTATATTATTTTTCGCCCCGTAAAGCAAGAAGGAAAATTATGCGTCAGACACTTGACAATATTTGCGTCACAAGGTATATTAACTGTGCTAACTCAAGCCACACAGTTAAATATCCGAAAAAATGTTGAAACTTTTTTGATTTTAAGACGTATTATCGAAAGGGGAGTCTTTCATGAAAACAAAAATCTCGAAAATCATGCGTGTTGTGACGCCGGTAATGCTCGTTTTTCTGCTGGCGCTCAATGTGTTTACGCTTTATAAGGTATATGCGCTGGAAAACGGCTATGACGAAAACACCGAGGACGTTGCGCAGGAAAACGACGTGAGCATAGGCGACTATGTGATAAAGGCAACGACGCAGATCTCCGATGCATATAAATCGGGCGATTCGTCAAAGCTGTCGGATAAGGACAAGGAAACGCTCGACATGGCAAAGAGCGTGCTTGACGGGATAATCACCGACGGCATGACGGACTATGAAAAGGAGCTTGCGGTCTACCGCTGGATGACCTCGAACATCGGCTTTGACGAAAATTCCCTGAGCGTTATCCCCGAAAGCGAGACGGGCGAGGTCGATAATCCCTATGGCGTGCTCAAATATCGCAGCGCGGTCTGCGTGGGCTACGCCACGACCTTCAGGCTTTTTATGCAGATGATGAACATCGACTGCATGGTCGTGCACGATTCGTATCTTTCCCACTCGTGGGATCTCGTGAAATTGGACGGCAAGTGGTATCACACCGACATTTACGCCGACACACCGGGCGGCAACTTCTCGCATTTTAACGTGAGCGACCGGACGATGATGAATGCTCAGGAGTGGAACACCGATTTCTTCCCCGCCGCGGACGGATATGAGTATAATTACGCCTATATGAACAAAACTAAGTGCAGCGACGTTTACACCATTCCCGAGCTTCTTCGCGCCGCCATTGATTCGAATAAGGGCGTTCTGAGTTTCGATTTTGGCGAGCAGGTCGGTGATGATACATATAACGTCATCGAGGCTATAATGAGCAAGATCGAGGAGACTGCACCCTTTACCGCGGATAAGAGCGTGACCCTGAGCTGGGAATGGCTCGAGGCGGGCGATAAGAACGTGTTCTGCATCTATATAAACTACGAGGATAACGGCGGCGGCGACGCAGACCCCGAGGACGGACTGGACGCTGCGACGCGGCAGAGAATAGACAGCGCCGTGACCAAGGCGTTCGGCGAAGGCGTCAGTAGCGGCAGTGAGGCGGTGGGCTGATGAAAAGAATATTCTGCCTGCTGTGTGCGGCGGCGCTCTGCCTCGGCTTGTGTGCCTGCGGCGAAAAAACGCAGAAAATCGATATGTATGAGCTCGAAAAGAGCATGATAAGCGCGGATAAGACCCTGCCGGAGATGAAAGTCATGGGAAGTTGGGAAGAAAATGCCGAAAAAGCCTTTTCATATATGTCCGACTTGGAGTATAATAAAGTGTCAGGCTATTTTTTGGCGTATTCCGCCGACGGCAGCGCATATGAGATCGCGGTCGTGCAGCTCAAGGACAAATCCGATGCTTCGGCTATGGAGCAGAGCCTGCGCGAGCACGTTGACAGCCGCGTCAGGACCTATAAGACCTATAGCCCCGGCGAGGTCGAGCGTGCACAAAGCGCCGTCATCAAGACCGTGGGCGACTGCGTAATGCTCATTATGAGCGATGCGCCCCAAAACGCCGAAACGGCATTCAAAGAATTTGTGAAATAACGGAGTTAAGACATGGTATTCAGCAGCACTATCTTCCTTTGCGTATATCTTCCCCTTGTGTTATTGGGGTATTATATCTGCCCGAAGAGGGGGAGGAATTTATTCCTGCTGATAGCCAGCCTTGTATTCTACGCATGGGGCGAGCCGAAGTACGTTTTCCTTATGGTGTTCTCCATTCTGGTAAACTATATTTTCGGCAGGCTCATGGATAAATACCGCGCAAACACAAAGCGGCTCAAGCTCATGCTCGTTCTGTCTGTCATCATTGACCTCGGGCTCCTGGGCGTATTTAAGTACACGGATTTTATCATCACGAACGTTAACGCCGCGTTCGGCGGGAATTTCGACCTTCTGCACATCGCCCTGCCCATAGGCATTTCCTTCTACACCTTCCAGGCGATGAGCTACACCATCGATGTTTACCGCGACGACGTGCGCGTGCAGAAAAATCTCATCGACTTCGGTATGTATATCACCATGTTCCCGCAGCTTATAGCGGGCCCCATCGTGCGCTACTCCGATGTTGAGGATCAGCTTGCGCAGCGCAGCGTTACGAGCGGAGAGTTTGCCGAGGGCGTCATGCGCTTTGTCGTGGGTCTCGGCAAAAAGGTGCTGCTTGCAAACCAGATAGGCGCGGTGTGGAGCGAAATTTACGCGATGGGCGGTGTGAGCGGTGCGCTTGCCGCATGGGTGGGCGCCGCGGCGTTCACCTTCCAGATCTATTTTGACTTCTCCGGCTATTCTGACATGGCGATCGGTCTCGGCAAGATGTTCGGCTTTAAGTTCCCCGAGAACTTCAACTATCCGTACCAGTCCGTGTCTATAACCGACTTCTGGCGCAGATGGCATATAACCCTGAGCACGTGGTTCAAGGAGTATCTCTATATTCCGCTCGGCGGCAACCGCCGCGGTCTTGCGCGTCAGGCGCTCAACCTCCTGATAGTCTGGTCGCTCACGGGCTTTTGGCACGGCGCGGGCTGGAACTTCATTATGTGGGGACTGTATTATTTCGTGATACTGTTTGTCGAGAAGCTGTTTGTTCTCAAGGCGCTCGACAAGACCCCGAAATTCGTCCGCCATATCTATGCGCTGTTTCTCATCGTCATCGGCTGGGTCATCTTCGCAAGCGACGACGTGAGCGTGCTGCTGCCGTACCTCGGCTCCATGTTCGGCGCTAACGGCGCCCTCGGCGGGCTTGACGTGTACTGGCTGACGACGAAGGGCGTGCTGCTCATAGTCTGCGCCGTTGCGTCCACGCAGCTTCCCAAGCGCCTTTTCGTCACCGCGACGGACAAGCTCGGAGAAAAGGGCGCGTTTGCCGTGCGCGGTGTGCTCACACTCGTGCTGCTTGCCGTCAGCATGGTGTTCCTCATCGGCGACAGCTACAATCCCTTCCTGTACTTCAGATTTTAAGAGGTGAGTGTTATGAAAAAATTCCATATTGCGCTTATCGCACTCTTCCTCGTAGTCATAGCACTGCCGGCGGTGCTCGTTTTTGCGGGCGAGGACAAGACCTTTTCCGACAACGAAAACCGTATGCTCCAAACCGCGCCGGAGCTTAGCGTGAACAGCATACTCTCAGGCTCCTTTCAGGAGAAGATAACCTCGTATATTTCCGACCAGTTCCCCGCACGCGATACATGGACCCGCCTCGGCACGGGCATTAAAAAGCTCGCCGGCTTCAAGGACATAGGCGGCGCATATCTCGGCCGCGACGGGTATTACATGGAGAAGATAACTCCCGACGATATTAACGACGAAACGCTCAGGCGCAATCTCGGTCTCATAAAAGACTTTACCGAGAAAAACGCGGGCGTGCCGGCAACGATGCTCCTCGTGCCCGCAACGGGTACGGTCATGAGCGATAAGCTGCCTGCTCACGCGCAGATGTATGACGCGCAGAAAATATACGAAACCGTTAAGAACGCGCTGCCGGGCGTGAACGTGCCCGACCTTTATTCGGCGCTGCTCAACAACAAGGATCATCAGCTTTATTACCGCACCGACCACCACTGGACGTGGTACGGAGCGCACACGGCGTATAAAACGCTGCTGCCCGACGGCGCGTATAAGGCCTCGCCCGAGCTTTTCAGCGACTCCTTCCTCGGTACGACCTACTCAAAGACTCTTGACCCCGCCGCGAGACCCGACAAGGTCTATATTTCCGCAGTGCCCGACGGCGTGAGCGTCACCGCCGACGGCAAGGAATCGTCGGTGTATAACATGGCGGCAGCGGGCGAAAAGGATAAGTACAAGGTCTTTTTCGGCGGAAACTACGGTCAGACCGTGATAACGGGCGGCTGCAAAAACGGCAAAACGCTTCTCATGATAAAGGACTCGTTTGCCAACAGCCTCGCGCCGATGCTCACGGCGGATTACGAAACGATAATCATGCTCGATATGCGCTATTTCGCGGGCTCGACCCAGCAGCTCATTGAAGATTACGGCGTAGATGAAATACTCTTTGTCGCGGAAATGAGCGGCTTTGCAAACGACAGAAACCTCATAAAACTGGGCTTTTGATAATAAGAATCAAAAAACCGCACCCGTAGGGTGCGGTTTTCGTTATTTATCGGGCCATGGGACGGGGGTCTGCCCCTTGTTAACGATGAGATATGCGCTTTGGGCTATGCGCGCCATGGGAGCGTCGGAAAACGAGTCGGAGTAAAACGCCTCGGTCACGGCATCGGGGTGCAGCTCATAGAATCTGCGTACCTTTTCCTCGCCGTAGCAGTTTTTGCCCGGCTCGAGATAGGCCGTGCGCTTATCCATGGGTGTGGCGATAAGCTCGACTCCGAGACGGTCTGCCATGGGCTTTACGACAAACTCCGGCGAGGCGGAGATAATGAGGTCGTCGGGGCGTCTGATATCGAGATACCACTTGGCGATCCGCCCCTCGTGCTCGTCCCAGAACTCGTTCATGAGCGCGTCTATATCGTCGATTTTGCGAATGAAGCTGAAGCCGCAGGACTTAAACTTTTCCTTCGGAATGATGTGCAGCTTAAACAGCAGGTATGCCGCGAGGGTCTTCGGCACCCACCACAGCAGCTTGAGCGGGTGCTTGTGCAGATACCATCTGATAAAGGTCGCCGATGAGTCGGGATAGAATATCGTCTTGTCAAAATCAAAGGTGTTCATGCTTACTCCTTATCGTATATTCTCAGCGCGGCGGCGTCGGTCATTACGGCGAGCGCACATTCCGCGGCGATCGCGGCTATCATGCCGACAGAGCCGAGGGCAGCCAGCAGGATGATCGCCGGCTTTATCACACAGGCCGCGGCAAAACTCAGTCTCACGGCCTTTGATGCACGCTTGCAGATGCGCAGCGCCTGCGGCAGCTTACGGATATCGTCGCTCATTATGAGCACCGGCGCCTTCGATGCGACCGAGCTCGGATTCATTGCGCCCATCGCAACGCCGCAGTCGGACCTCGCCAGTACTCTCGCGTCGCTTATTGCGTCGCCCACGAAGGTGAGCCTGCCCGCGTGCTTTTCGCGCATGAGCTCGCTGACGGCGATAACCTTATCCTCGGGTGTGAGCTGCGTCATAACCTCGCTGACTCCGAGCGCTCTGCCGACGGCGCGTCCCGTGCTCTCACTGTCGCCTGTGAGCAGGACGGTCTTTTCGATGCCGAGTGCGTACAGTTCGCGCACCGCGTCCTTTGCGCCGTCCTTGACGCGGTCGTCGATGATGATATAGCCGTAGTATATGCCGCCGGCAGCAACGTGCACGACGGACTGATGCCTGTCGGCATAGCGGCAGGAGATGCCGTTTGAGCGCATAAGCGCCTCCGTGCCCACGAGCACCTGCCGCCCGTAGACCTTCGCCTCGACACCTCGGCCGGGCAGCTCGCGCATATCGCTTATATGCTTGGGGTCGGGGATGCTCGGGCAGGCTCTGCGCAGCGACACGGCTATCGGGTGGCTTGAGCCGTATTCCGCCGCGGCTGCGAGCGTGATGAGGTCTGCGCTGCTTATTCCGACGGGCTCCGCGCCGATGACGGAGAAGCTGCCCTCGGTGACGGTGCCGGTTTTGTCCACGACGACGGTGGAGACCTTTGCGAGCGTGTCGAGCTCCGTCTTGCCGCGCACGATTATGCCGTGATCGACCGCGCAGCACAGGGAGTTAAAATAAATGAGCCAAACGCCGGAGAGCATCTGCGCGCCCGATGCGGCGACGAGGAATATGAGCGCCCTGTGCACCCATTCGAGCCAGTCGCCCGTTATTATGGACGCCGTCACCGCAAAAATAACGGCAAGCGCGAGCACGATGGGGGTAAAGCACTTTGCGATTTTCGAGATGCGCACCTCGCGCCGTCCCGCATAGAGGGGCGCTTTTTCCGCAGCCTCGGATGCGCGCACGAGGGTGGAGTTGTTGTACAAAACGGTCGTGCGAATTCTGAGTGTGCCGCCGCGGTTTATGCAGCCGGAGACCACCTCAACGCCCGCGCCGACGTCTGTGAGCGTCGTTTGCCCCGTGTAGGGCGCGGCGTCGATAGTGCCGCTTCCGTCAACGATAATTCCGTCAAGCGGGATAAGCTCGTCCTTTTCCACGGTCATCACCGTGCCCGGGCGTATCCTCTCCGGATCAACGAGATTTTCCCTGCCGTTCTGCTCGACTCGGACAAATTCAGGGCGCAGCATACACAGCCCCGGCGTGCGCGCGTGCGCCTTGCCGTCGGCGTAAATGCCGAAGCAGCCGGCGAGCGCGAATATGAGCATGACGGTGTAGCTCTCGCCGAAGTTGCCCATTGCGGCGGTGCCGATGCAGGCGAGGGTGACGAGCGTTTCCGCCGACAGAAGCTTCTTGGTGAAAATTTTCCTCACCACCGGCACGGCGGCCGTGACGATCGGCAAAATGCTCAGCACCGTAACGAGCCACTGCTGCATTTGCACCTCGCCCTTAATAATGCTCACTATTATAAGCAGCACCAGCGACAGCGCCGGCATCAGAAGCTCGCGCTCAAGCTCGACGCGCGTCCTGCTGCGCTTTTTTCTTGTTTTTCGCATAATTATTCCTCCGTGTAACAAAACACCAGAATAAATGATACACGCCGACAAAACGATTGTCAAATCCGCATACTCATAAACTCGACTCGTTTAATTATCCCTTGACATAAAAAGCGCATAATGATATTCTTATTATATCATAGTATACTTTGGAGGTGTGTCCGGTGCGTGGTTCGATGCTGAAGGAGATACTCCGCGAGCAGGATGTGAATATAAGCGAGCTTGCACGGCGGCTGAATGTATCCCCGCAGACGCTTTACAGCATGGTCAAGCGCGATAATCAGAAGGTCGATTTTGACATGATGGTGCATATCTGCCGCGAGCTCGGCGTACCGGTCGAGCGCTTTTGCGACACGGAGCTTCCGAAAATGCCCGACCTGCGCGAGTGGCAGTTTATCGGGAAGTACCGCCGCCTGACGGAAAGCGGTAAGAGCCTTGTCGATTTGGTCATCGAGCACGAGCTGTCCTGTGCGCAGCCTGATGCCGAGGTAAAGACCGAGAAGCCCGACACCAAGATAATACCTCTTTATGCAACGGCTGCCGCGGCGGGCTATGCCGCACCGGCGCTGGGGGACGATTACGAGGATTACAGTGTCCCCGCGTCGTCAAGGGCGGATTTTGCCGTGCGCATTGACGGCGACAGTATGCAGCCGTATATTAAGGACGGCTCGGTCGCACTGTGCAGGCGCGGCGAAATAATCCACGACGGCGACGTCGGACTGTTTTTCGTTGACGGCGACATGAAATGCAAGCAGTATTGTCAGGACTATTCGGGCAATGTCTACCTGTTTTCCGCAAACCGCGACAGGAGCGATGCGGACGTGTTTATCCCCGCAAGCTCCGGGATAACGATAATGTGCTTTGGCAAGGTGCTGCTCGAAAAGAGCATACCGCTGCCGGAAATGCGGTGAGAAGATGACATTTGAAAATAAGCTGCCGGAGGGCTTTGAGCGGACGCTCACGATAGAGCCGGAAAAGGATGCGCGGCTGCGGCTGAAGCTCGACGGCGCCGCGGCGGTCATTGCGCTTTCTCTCGTGCTGCTCGGAAGCCTTGTGAAGGATATAGGGCTTTTGTTTGAAGCGGCGGGCGGCGCGATACTGGCGCTGCGCATGGTGCTCGTGACGGTGCTGTGCGTTGTGAGCCTTTATATAAGCGAGTATATTAAATGCGCCGTCGTCGGCAGGGTCACGGGAAAGCCCGCGCGCGTCGTGCGCGAAAAGTATTGGGCGTACACGAAGTTTCGCTGCTGGCTCGACAAAAAGAGCTTTATGACGATAAGCTTTGCGCCGCCTCTCGCGGTGTGCCTTGCGATGCTCATTCTGATGCTCGTGCTGCCGGGTAAATTCTTCTGGCAGTGCTGTGCGATATTCATCGTTAACCTTACGGGCACGGTCGGCGACGGCTACACCGCGCTCGTGCTCGCGCGGCAAGCAGGCGAAGTCAGGATAAAAACCGAGGGACTCACTACATATATAGCTACGGAGAAATGATATGCAGATAAGCGACCAGATCCTCAGCATGAGAGACGATTGCATCAAAATACGCCGTGACCTCCACCGTATACCGGAGATCGGCTTTGAGCTTCACAAAACTCACGAGTACATTCGCCCCATTCTCGAAGACTGCCGCCCGGACGAGCTCATTACGATCGCCCAAACGGGCTTCAAGGTCGTTTTCTATGCCGAGGGCGCCGAGCGCACTATCGCGTTTCGCGCGGATATGGACGGCATGAGAAACACCGAGGAAAACCGCCTGCGCTTCCGCTCGAGACATCGCGGCGTCATGCACGGCTGCGGTCACGACGGACACATGACGATCCTGCTGCTTCTTGCCAAGTGGATATCGCATAACCGCAGCAAGCTGCGCTGCAACGTGGTGCTGCTGTTCCAGCCCGGCGAAGAGGGCTGGGCGGGCGCAAGGCAGATGATAAACGAGGGCGCTCTGACAAACCCCAAGGTAGACCGCATCTACGGTCTGCATCTTTGGCCGACCGTGCCCGCGGGCAAGATAGGCATACGCTGGGAAAATCTCATGGCGCAGACGAGCGATTTCGTCATTAAAGTCCACGGCAAAAGCGCCCACGCCTCGACTCCGCAGATGGGAGTTGACGCGATAGTCGTCGCGGCGGAGCTCATAACGATGGTGCAGTCGATAATAACCCGCGACGTTGACCCGCATCAGGACGCACTGCTCACCCTCGGCAAGATCGAGGGCGGCACCTCGCATAACGTCATCGCCGAGGAGGTCACCATGAGCGGCACTCTGCGCGTTTTCAGCAACGACCTGTTTGACAGGCTCATGAAGCAGATAACCGCGCTTTTGAAGGGGCTTGAGCTGGCCACGGGCGCAAGCATCAAATTCGAGACAGTGGTACATTATCCGTACGTTGCAAACCCGCGCAGTATGGTTGAAAAGTTTTACACCGTCATCGACTCGATGGAGGACGTCGTCCTTGTCGAGCCGGTAATGGCGGCGGAGGATTTTGCCGAGTATCAGCAGGAAGTGGAAGGTATGTTCATGTTCCTCGGCGTTAACGGAGGGCGAGGCGGCGCGCCGCTGCACAGCAGCCGCTTTGACTTTGACGAGGAGGCGCTCCTCGTCGGCGTTGAGGCATTTAAAAGAATATTGGAGAGTGAAAATTATGCATGATGAAGTATCCATTGAGAAAAAATTCCCCAACGCACTGGACGGCACGCTTCGAAAATTCGCGCTGCGCGTGCCGGAATGCATCTACAAATGCAGCGGCATCCTCGTGTTCGGCAAGAGGATAAAGTCGCTCGTGTTTTCGACCGACATCAGCATCATCCGCAACGTTAACGCGGACGCGATCATGGCGGTCTACCCCTTCACCCCGCAGCCCATTATCACTCAGGCGCTGCTCTCCGCGGCGGACATTCCCGTGTTCTCCGGTGTCGGCGGCGGTCTGACTCAGGGTCAGAGAGCGGTCAACCTTGCGATGTTTGCCGAGATGCAGGGCGCTACCGGCGTCGTGCTCAACGACCCGACCTCAAACGAAGTGCTCTCGCTCGTGCGCAATACCGTCGATATTCCCGTTGTTGTCACGATAGCGCGCAAGGAGGTCGATATCGAGGCTCGCCTCGCGGCGGGCGCGGATCTGTTCAACGTCTCCGCGGCGGGGGATACGCCCGAGATAGTGCGCAGAATTAAAAAGACCCACCCCGACGTGCCCGTCATTGCGACCGGCGGCCCCACCGAGGCGAGCATTCTGGAGACCATCGCCGCCGGTGCAAACGCCATAACCTGGACGCCCCCCTCCAACGGCGAGGTGTTCCGAGACATCATGGCGGCTTACCGTGAGGGCAAGCCCCATCCGTGATAACAAAAAACCGAGAAGCCTTTGGCTCCTCGGTTTTTTTCAGCGTGTCAAAAAAGTCTGTGACTTTTTTTCACGCTGAAAAAACGCCACATTAAAGTATCCGCCGAAGTGTAAAAAACCCTCCCGTGTCTGACACGGGAGGGTAAATTATTCACATCATGCTGAGGCGGAGTAGGTGAAGCTGACGCCGGGGTACCTGGTCTGCGGGTCTATCCTCGAGCCGTTAACGTACATTTCAAAATGCAGATGCGGGCCGGTGGACATACCGGTGGAGCCGACGTAGCCGATGGTCTGACCGCGGGAAACGGTCTGTCCGACGGAGACGGCGCGGGAGGACATATGCGCGTAAAGCGTCTGCATTCCGTTGCCGTGGTCGATCATGACGTAGTTGCCCCAGCCGCCGTTCCATCCGTCGGAGGAGCGCACGACCGTGCCGGAGTCTGCCGCGTAGATCGCGCTGCCGTAGCTTGCGCCGATGTCGGTGCCGCCGTGGTTTTTATACTCGCCCGTGACGGGGTGGGTGCGCGGACCCTGACGGCTGGTTATGTAGGTGCAGTAGCTCGGCCATACGAGATTGCCGGTGCCGACTGCGCTTCCGCCGCCGCCCGGATTGGGCTGAGGCTTATTCTGCTCGTTCTGGCGGTTGAGCTCATTGACCTTGTTCTGGATGTCCTTATTGAGCTGCTGCTCCTGAGCGGTGAGCTGGCTGAGCATACCGGAGTTGGAGCTTATCTGTCCCTGAAGGGTGGCGATGACGGCGTCAGCCTGAGCAATATCCTTCTCCTGCTGCACTTTGAGAGCCTCAAGCTCCGTCTTGGAGTCCTCCATCTCGGACTTGGCCTGCTCGTACTCGGACTTGACGGTCTCAAGGTCGGTGACGGACTGGCGGTAGGAATCCTCGAGCTCCTTGTCGCTCTTCATGATATCGCCGATGTCGTCGATAAGGCTCAGGAATTCGCCGATGCTGTTTGCACCGAAGAGCACCTCAAAGTAATTATACCTGCCGGACTCTTCCATTGCGCGCACACGCACCTTGTATTTTTCGAGCTGCTCGTCTGCGACCTTCTGCGCCTCCTCGACCTCGACGGTCTTCTGCTCGATGAGCGTGGTGTGCAGGTCGATCTGCTCGGTAAGGTTAAGTATCTGCTTTACGGTGATGGCATTTTTCTCGTCAAGCGCATTCTTGAGCGCTATCTGATCGCTCTTCTGACCCTGGAGAGAATTGATGGTGGACTGAACGCCGCTCTTCTGATCTCTCAGCTCGGAGCGCTGCGACTTGAGCGCGTCGATCTCCGACTGGGTAACTGCAAACGCGGAAACGGACATGAGCGAGAACATAACGCTCAGGGTCATGACCATAGCCAGCGCGAAAGCAAAAAGCTTCTTGCATTTTTTCTTCAGCATAATGATCTCCGATCTGTGGATTTGTGGTTACCATAATATTATACACCCAATGTCAAGCTTGGGTTCATACATTACACACAAGTGCAATTATGCCACAAAAGAGCATCGTTTTTGTTAATAAAGTGTGATTAAAATGTAAAAAGCCTCCGAAGCCGAAGCTCCGGAGGCTTGGAAAAGTGCTTATCAGAACAGACCGGTCGCGGTGAAGAGAGCCGCGAAAACGGTGGAAACGACGGTCATGAGCTTGATGAGGATGTTGATGGACGGGCCGGAGGTATCCTTGAACGGGTCGCCTACGGTGTCGCCGACGACAGCAGCCTTGTGAGCATCGGAGCCCTTGCCGCCGTGGTTGCCTTCCTCAATGTACTTCTTTGCGTTATCCCATGCGCCGCCTGCGTTGGACATGAACATTGCCATCATAACGCCGGAAACGAGGGAGCCTGCGAGCAGACCCGCAAGTGCGGTCGAGCCGAGGATGAGACCGACTGCCAGAGGCGCGATGACTGCCATGATACCGGGAACGAGCATCTCCTTGAGAGCTGCGGTGGTGGAGATGGCAACGCAGGTCTTGTAGTCGGGCTTTGCCTTGCCTTCCATGATGCCGGGGATCTCATGGAACTGACGGCGAACCTCCTCGATCATGCTGTACGCTGCCTTGGAAACGGAGTCCATGGTCATTGCGGAGAACACGAACGGGAGCATACCGCCGATGAGCAGACCGATAACGACGGTGGGGCTGGTCAGAGCGACCTGATCTGCGGTCAGACCGGTTGCCTGAGTGAAGGATACGAACAGAGCCAGTGCGGTCAGAGCGGCGGAGCCGATAGCGAAGCCCTTGCCCATTGCGGCGGTGGTGTTGCCGACTGCGTCGAGCTTGTCGGTGATCTCACGCACGGAGTGGTCAAGACCGCTCATCTCGGCGATACCGCCGGCGTTGTCGGCGAT
>CEAB01075093.1_pt1 | contig 12418 bp, 14 predicted proteins | sample 557651 | NCBI WGS metagenome assembly CEAB01 (sample SAMEA3182046, study PRJEB8094) | gut metagenome | biome: human; feature: gut; material: Stool; isolation source: human stools | place: Canada | collected 2011-11-15
ACGTTTTTAGAAATATTTTTCGTATAAATCTGTAATTTTACGTTCAGAATCCGTAGAATTTCGTATCAGTCAGTCTATTGTTTTATTGCCTGTCTAAGCTGTAAAGGGTCATATTTGTGGTCAACCGAAAAACGTTCAAACGTCAAATCGGTCATACGTCTCATAGCAGTCCAAGCACAGCTTTTTGTCACCGGACAGCCGAATCCAGTTTGCGCCAGTTGTCTCACCGCAGCAATCACAGACATAGGAATCAAAAATTCTGGCCTGTTCCGGCAGCCGGATTTTTGTTTCCTTATCAGGAAGCCCTTGCAAATACATCTACCCCACACATGTGGGGATGAACCGATGATGAACCCCCTAGGTTTGGCGTACAAGCAATCTACTCCACACATATTGGGAAAATATTGAATGAAAGGAATTCATATCTTGAATTACCAGGAATCGCCAAGGCTTCGAGACAGTATTTCTTACCTTTACGTTGAGCATGCCGTCATTGAGAAGGGCGATAATGCCATTGTGTCCATTTCTGCCGAGGGCAGAATGCCGATTCCCGTATCTGGTGTGACCTGTTTGCTGCTGGGGCCAGGAACGAACGTGACCCATGCAGCAATTCGAATCATGGCTGACTCCGGCTGTATGGTAATCTAGTGCGGAAAAGGAGTTGGGCGCTTTTATGCTTCCGGTCTTGGAGAAACCAGAAGCTCAGCTAATGTCTTGGTACAGGCCAAAGCATATATACCCTCCAGCATGGATTGGGCATCTCGTTTCTCTCCTTTTTGTTATTTGATGAGTTGTCCAAAATCATTATACCACATTCCCTTGGAGCACACTGGCCTGCAAATAGAAATCTTCTACCGATTTGGCTTCGGCAAACAACCTTGTCCCCAGCGAGTCCTCCACCATATTGGACACAATATAGTTTGAGAACAGCTTTTCCCCAACATGCCAGATAACATATGTCTTGCTAACCTGGCGGGCGCCATCTATCAAGAGAATCTTCGGGGAATGCGATTACAAGTGCTACTCAATGACTTTTTAATAAGTCCTATAATGTAACTTTTTAATTATCAGAATCCCAGAAAAGTGCATGTATAATAGATGCACGAAAATATAAAATAGGATTTCTTGGTTTACCAAGCTTTTTCCCTAATTTTGTGTGGATAGATTATACAAAATTTGGCGGAACCAGGTGAGCTTTTGTGATAAAAAACGCAGTATTTTCAAAGATACAAAATCTATTTCAACTATTTAACTCTGTTTTTTCAAAAGAGCATCTCATAAACCAGAGGTCATAGGCTTGAGTCATGTGCTCGCAACTGCAAAATACCCGGTATTCTGGCTGAATACCGGGCATTTTTCTAACTTTTAGGTGTTTCTTGGAATAGTACGATTTACTATTTGGAATCATTTTGGGGGGCACTTTGGTCAAAAACTTGTTTGCTTGGGTTACGCCGTCTGGATCTCTAATTGGTATTTAATAGGAAATATCCCTGATATTAACAAAAGCAAACCCCATCCCCCACAGGGAAGAAGTTCGGATTTCTTACGTTTGGTGGAGACTACGGGACTCGAACCCATCTAAATGCAAGAAGCCAGTGGCATCTTGCGGCCACCAGTTCAAAAACTGGTGGCAACCATACGCTTTGCCGGGGCAAAGCGGCCATCGAGTCCTGTAGTCTTACCCGTACATGAAAAATCCGGACTTTTTCATATCGTTGGGGGCTGCTTTCTGGGTTTTGACATTTTCAAATAAAAATGTATTTAATTCTATCATTATTTTGTTGACAGGACGAATATGTTATGCAATAATAATGAAAAGTTCACAAAGTCGGCCTTTTGGCCGCTGAAAATAAGTTCGGGCGTTTGCCCGATGAAAAGGGAAGCCGGTGTGATTCCGGGACGATCCCGTCACTGTGATAGCCAGGATGCAGCATGATGCCACTGATTTTTTGGGAAGGCGCTGCGGACGTAACTTAAGTCAGGAGACCTGCTTATTTTTGAGAATGCACTTGCGTCGGACAGGGATCATTCTGCAAAATGTAGCTGCTGCCATTTTTGGCGGTGTCTCCTTTGCGTATGTTTTTTTAGTCGGGCGGAAGTCCGGCTTTTTTTGCGCCGTATTTTGGGAACAAGTTATGAAAGGATGATAAGGTATGAAACATCGGAAAACATGGATGGCGTTGCTCCTGTGCGCTGCATTGCTGCTCTCCGGCTGCGCCGGGAAGCAGGAGGATGCCAAAGAGGAGACATCCCAAAAGGTACTGAACTTCGGCTGTCAGATGTATGATGACGGGTCCGTCAACACGGCTATGGCCATCAGTTCCTCCTGGAACTGTATGCGCTATGGCATCAGTGAAGCACTGTTTCGATTTGACGACAATATGAATGTGGAGCCATGGCTGGCGGAGAGCTATACGGTCAATGACGAACACACCCAGTGGGTCATTACCCTGAAAAAGGACATCAAATTTTCCGATGGCTGCCCCCTTACTCCCTCCAGCGTAAAGGCCTATTTTGATTACCTGAAAGAGGTGGGTCCCGGCGGTTCTGCCAAGCCTCAGAAATACCTGGAATATGAGGCGGAGGTGACTGCCGATGATGCCGCCAATACCGTTACCATCGTGACCTCCAAGCCCTATGCCAATTTGCCCGGCCAGCTGGCCTATCCGGTGATGGCGATCCTGGATGTGGAGCATACAAAGGATTTTGACAACGGTGCCATCGGTACCGGTCCCTATATGATCGACAAATTCAACGGCGTGGGTGTGGGTTACGATATGAAAGCCAACCCCAACTATCGGGAAAAAGTACCCTATGACAAGGTCCATATTCTCTTTATGGGCGATGCCTCTGCCAAGACCATGGCACTGCAGAGCGGCCAGGTGGACCTGGTGGAGAACATCACCAATGTTTCGGACATCCAGAACTTCCAGCAGGACGCCAATTACACGGTGGACATTGCCTCCGGTGTACGCTGCGGTTTCAGCTGGATGAACCTGAACGGTGTTCTGGGCAACAAGACCCTCCGGCAGGCCATTCTCATGGGCATTGACAATGATACCATCTGCTCCTCCAAGACCATTGGCGGGCTGTACACTGCCGGCTTCTCTGTCCTGCCCTCCACACTGAGCTATGGCTATGACAAGCTGGTAAACCCCTATAAGTATGACCCTGAGGGAGCAAAGAAACTGCTGGACGATGCGGGCATCGTGGACTCCGATGGCGACGGTTTCCGGGAACTGGACGGAAAGAAAATCGACCTACGCTATGTTTCCTATGAAAACCGGATGCTCAATGATTTTTCCAATGCGCATATGCAGTATCTGGCGGAAATCGGCATTGCCTGCACCGCGGATTTCGGCAGTTCGGACGATCAGTGGAGCAAGCTGGCGGCGGGCGAGTACGATCTCAATAATAACAACTGGACCACAGTGGGCACCGGCGATCCCTTTGAGTATATGGCAAACTGGACCACAGACGGTACCTACTGCGGCTACAGCAACCCCGAATACGATGCCCTCTATGAGCAGCTCAAGGGTGAGATGGACGCTGAAAAGCGGGCAGACCTGATCCGGCAGATGCAGCAGATCGTCATCGACGACGCCCTGGTCATTGTGGACGGCTACTACAATTCCTCCATGATCTACTCCAAGAACGTGGGCTTCGCCCATATCCATACGGCGGACTACTACTGGCTGACCACAGAAATCGTACCTGCCTAAAGAAAAACGTTTCTCGCACAGCCGGGGCCAAAGCCTCGGCTGTGTATAAAGAGAGGAGAATCGGCCTTGAAGAAGAAAAAACTGGCCCTTCGGCTGGCGCAGATCCTGGTGGTGCTGGTGGGTATCAGCTTTGTGACTTTTTTGCTGACCTATCTGTCTCCAGGAGACCCTGTGCGCAATATGTATACTGCCGCAGGGATCATGCCCACGGAGGAACTGGTGGCGGAAACCAGGGAAGAACTGGGCCTCAACGATCCGCTGCCAACCCAGTATCTCCACTGGCTGCGGAACTGTCTGCGGGGAGACTTCGGAAAATCCTATACGCTGAACAAGCCGGTGACGGAACTGCTTCTGGGGCGGCTTTGGCCTACGGCGAAGCTGACCCTGCTTTCCATGGGCCTGATGCTGCTTCTGGCAGTGCCTCTTGGTATGCTGTCCGCAGTTTATAAGGATCGGTGGATCGATTATCTGGTACGGGGGCTGACCTTTGTAGGCTGTGCCATGCCGAATTTCTGGGTGGGCCTGCTGCTGATGCTGGCGTTCTGCGTTCATATAAAGGTCTTTCCCGTCATCAGTTCTGCCGGGGATCTGTGCAGTATTTTTCTGCCTGCGCTGACACTGGCCCTTGCCATGTCCTCTAAATATACCAGGCAGGTCCGCACGGCGGTTCTGGAAGAGATGAACCAGGACTATGTGGTGGGGGCCAGGGCCAGGGGCGTTCGGGAATCCGTGATTTTGTGGAGAAACGTGTTCCCCAATGCGCTGCTGCCGCTTATCACCATGTTTGGACTGTCCGTTGGCAGTCTGCTTGGTGGTACCAGTGTGGTAGAAGTGATTTTTTCCTATCCCGGATTGGGAAATCTGGCGGTTTCGGCCATCACTTCCAGCGACTATAATCTGATTCAGGGGTACGTTCTCTGGCTGGCACTGATTTACATGGTCATCAATCTTCTGGTAGATGCCTCCTATGGGGCCGTAGACCCCAGAATGCGGGCAAAGGAGCAGATACGATGAAAAAGAAAAATTTCTTCCTTGCCCATAAGCAGTTTACATTTTTCCTGATTCTGGCTCTGCTGATCATCCTGGGGGCGATATTTGCCCCGGTGGTGACCGGCGGTGCGGATCCCCTGAAAGGTTCTCTGACGGAGGCCCTGGAGGCACCCAGCCGGGCGCATATTTTTGGCACCGATAAAATGGGCCGGGATATTTTCACCCGGGTCATTTACGGAGCAAGGGCTTCTCTCAGTGCGACCTTTGGTGTGGTCGCTCTGATTTTCCTGGTTGGCACTGCGGCAGGCGTGACGGCCGGATATTTTGGGGGCTGGGTCGATGGGGTGATCATGCGCATTGCGGATATGATGCTGGCCTTTCCCGGCCTGGTGCTGGCTCTGGCTGTTGCCGGAATTATGGGGGCGGGCAGCCGGAATGCGATCATCGCCATTGTCCTGGTCAACTGGACCAAGTACGCAAGACTTTCCAGAAGCCTGGTTTTGAAGATCCGGGACCGGGATTATGTGTCAGCGGCCATTGTGACAGGCTCCAAAACAAAGCATATGCTTTTTTCTTATATGCTTCCCAACGCCCTGCCCACGCTGATCATTACGGCCACTACAGATATTGGCGGCATGATGCTGGAACTGGCGGCACTGTCGTTTCTGGGCTTCGGTACCAGGCCCCCCGCGCCGGAATGGGGCTATATGCTCAACGAAGGCCGTGCCTGTATGCAGTCCGCACCCTGGATGATGATCTTCCCGGGATTGGCCATTTTCCTGGTCGTTACGGTTTTTAACATGCTGGGAGATTCCGTGCGGGATATTCTTGACCCCAAGGAGGCGTAGAAAAATGCTGGAACTGGACCATGTTACCATCGCCTATGGGGAAACTCAGGCTGTGGAGGATTTTTCTTTGCATATGGAGCCTGGTGAGATCGTCAGTCTGGTGGGCGAGAGCGGCAGCGGGAAAACCAGCGTGATCCGCGGGATCCTGGGGCTGTTGCCGGGAGGCGGTGCTGTTACCCAGGGGAATATTGTATTTGACGGAAAGGATCTTCTGGATGTTACCCCGGAGCAGTGGCGCACCGTCCGAGGGCGGGAGATTTCCATGATTTTTCAGGACAGCGGGGCCATGATGAATCCTACCCGCAAAATCGGTACCGTTTTTGCGGAGTATCTGCGAACCCATGAGAAACTGACAAAAAAAGAAGCCTGGAAAAAAGGAACCCAAATGCTTGCCAGAATGCGACTGCCAAGCCCTGAAAATATCATGCGCTCCTATCCCTTTCAGCTCTCCGGCGGTATGCAGCAGCGAGTGGGCATTGCCATGGCCATGAGCTATGAGCCGAAGCTGCTGCTGGCGGATGAACCCACCTCTGCGCTGGATGTGACGACCCAGGCCCAGATCGTCGGGGAGATGGCCAGACTGCGCAGGGATTATGGAACGGCAATCCTGCTGGTCACCCATAATCTGGGCGTTGCCGCCTATTTGTCAGACCGTATTCTGGTGATGCGCCAGGGGCGCATCGAGGAGGCGGGGAACCGGGACACCATTCTCCAATCTTCTACCAATGCCTATACAAGAAGTCTGCTGGAATCCGTTCCGACGTTGGGAGGTGTGCGTTATGTCTGAGCCGGAAGTGATCATGGAGGCCCTGCATGTTTGCAAAAGCTATCCCGCTTCTGACGGCCGATGGCTGCGGGCAAATGAGGATGTCTCATTGCAGCTGGTAAAGGGAAAAACGCTGGGTCTTGTAGGGGAATCCGGCTGCGGCAAAAGCACATTTATGCGATTCCTGGTAGCGTTGGACCGGCCGGACAGCGGGCAGATCCTGTATCGGGGCCAGGATATTACGGCCCTTCAGGGAGAGAAGCTACGGCAGACACGGCGGCACATTCAGATGGTTTTTCAGGATCCCGGCGCATCGTTCAATCCCAAAATGAGGGTGCGGGATATTGTCTGTGAGCCTTTGCTGAATTTTGACCTGATCGCCCCAAAGGAAAGGGCGGCGGTATGCCGCAGCCTCCTGGAAATGGTGGAGCTGCCCGGAGATTTTGAAGACCGTTACCCTCACAGCATGAGCGGCGGTCAGCGGCAGCGGGTAGCAATTGCCCGGGCGTTGGCCCTCCAGCCTGAGATCCTGATTTTAGATGAGGCAACGGCAGCATTGGATGTATCCGTACAGAAAAATATAATCGAACTGATCGTTAAACTTCAGAGAGAGCAGGGTCTTACCATAGGCTTTATCTGCCATGACATTGCTTTGGTGCAGAGCGTGGCCCATCAGGTGGCGGTCATGTATCTGGGCAGGGTGGTGGAGATTTTACCTGGGGAGAATTTGCGCACTCAGGCCCGGCATCCCTATACCCGTACACTCATTGATGCAGTCCTGGACCTGGATACGGACCCGAGGAAGCCTATTACGGTTATTGACTCGGAGCCACCCAGCCCCCTGGATATTCCGGCGGGCTGCCCATTTCGGGATCGTTGCGGCCAATGCTTTGAAAAGTGCGCCCAGGAAAAACCGGAAATGCGCTGGCTGTCCAAAGAACACGGCGTGGCCTGTCATCTGTTTCCTGAGGAAAGGTAGGATGGCGTGAAAAGAAACGAAAGCCTGATTTCCGGCCCCATCGGTTCTGCCCTGCTGGCCTTTGTGGTGCCGCTGATGCTCAGCAGCCTGGTGCAGCAGCTGTATGTGACGGCGGATGCGGTGATCGTTGGGCGCATTGCCGGGAAGACCGCACTGGCGGCCATTGATTCCGTGCATACGCTCTTTCGGTTTCCCATCAATTTTATGAACGGCCTTGCTGCCGGGGCGACCATCCTGATTTCCCGGCACTTTGGTGCAGAGAACCGGGACGGATTGCGCTCCTGCATGCTCTCAGCCGGAGCCTTGGCGGTGGTACTTGGGATTCTGTGCGCAGTAGGAGGTGTTCTGCTGACACCTGTGCTTTTGCAATTCATGCAGGTCCCGGAGGATATTTATGCTCAGACCCTGGAATATACGAGAATTTATTTCGGGGGCATTTGGGCCATGATTTTATACAACATGGCCTCCGGTGTCCTGCGTGCCTTTGGAAATTCCAAAAGTCCCCTGTATATTCTGCTGGTCAGTTCGATTATCAACATTGTGGGAGACATTCTGCTGGTGGGCGGGCTGGGGATGGGAACCGCAGGTGCGGCGATCGCAACGGTTTTTGCCCAGATGGTCAGTGCGGCAATGGCACTGTGGATGGCAGGGAAAAAACTGCCGCAAAGGATCGGCGCACGGCGGCTCCGGCGGTGGCTGGAACACCTGTTGGCCATGGTATGGACCGGCATTCCGCTGGCACTGCAATCGGTGCTGTTCCCGGTGGCCAATTCCATTGTGCAGGCAGCGGTGAACACGATGGGAACAGACACCATTGCGGCCTGGGGCGTCTGCGACAAGCTGGATATGCTGATCTGGCTCCTGGCGGATGCCATGGGGCCGGCACTGGCGACCTATACCGCCCAGAATATGGGAGCGGGACGTTGGGACAGGGTCTGTAAAGGCAATCGGATCGGTGCGGCCATGTCCGTGGCCGCAGTGGGGACGGTAAGCCTTGGCCTGTATTTCCTGACGGCCCCGCTGGGCGGCCTGTTTGTTTCCGTGCAGGATGCGGCGGCAGTCGTACCCCAGGCGGTTGCTTTTATGCGGCGAATGGCCCCATTTTTCCTGTTTTATGCTTTGGCGGAAAGCTTTTCCGGCGCATGCTGCGGAACGGGTGATACGGTCAGGCCCATGATCCTGACCCTTTTGTCCATCTGCCTTCTGCGGGTGCTGGGGATCCTGCTGGTGCTGCCCAGACAGCATACTATGGAATGTATCATCGATATCTATATCTCCTCCTGGATCGCTGCGGGCATCGGTTTTCTGATTCTGTGGCAGTGGGAGAAAAATAGAGTCCAAAAGACGTAGCCAAGCCCGCCCACCGGGCTTGGCTTCCCCGACCGGGAAGCTGCAGGGCGTAGCCCTGACCGATGCGGCAGCGGGGGGCGTGAAATATTGCAGAACCAGTATGCGAATCCGTACAAACGCCCCATATGATCAACGTCCCCCCTTAGAATCCCACGGTTGAAAACGTGCCCCTCCCAGCGAAACCGTAGGGAACGGCCTATGTGCCGTTCCGCACGTGAAAGGACGGAACTATTTCCGATAATACAAAAAACGCCCCCCCGTCATGTCATTCAGGCCTTTAGCGCCAGCGGAGTGGAGAAATCCACGCACGTGGCAGAAAAGTACCAACACAAGGTAAAATCTGCCACTTGGGAAGATTCCTCGACTCACTGCGTTCGCTCGGAATGACGAGTACGATGGGTTTTTACCTTTGCTTCCGTTGTTTGTAATTCTGGCCGCAAAAAAGCACCCTTTCGGGTGCTTTTTTATAGAAATCATTCCTTTTTCCGGTTCCGGTACGGCCAGGCCGGCTACGTCCATCACGTCCTCGGCAAAGCCTGCGTTGACGATTGCAAAAATGACCTCGTAGTTTTCCGTTTTCATCTTATCCCTCCCTGCCCATGCGGTTGTCACTTAAAAACTGATACAGATTGACCCCGATCACGCTGGATAGGGGTACGGCAAAGCAAATGCCCTTGCCTCCCCGGACCGAGTGAAATTTGTCTTCCAGGCAATTCATGATCTCCTCCACCAGGTCCTCCCGAACCACGCTGAGGATCACCGCCTTGTGGGGTTCCAGACCCAGCAGCTCCAAAAGCTGGGAGTTGGCCGTTCCCTGGCCGTTGGTCACCATCTGAAAATTTACATTGTACTGCCCCAGTACATCCAGGTAAAACTCGCCCTTGGGCCGGTCCACCACGGTGATCAGGAGCTTTCATTTTTTGATTGCGGAATCCTTTACCGTATTGTTCATAGGTGGCTCCTTTACATACGTTTCACCTCCGATATAAAATCATTCTTACCATAGTTATACTGTATTCGACAGCACACCTCCAGTAATACTTTCAAACAGAAAAAGCCCCCGGTTCTGTAGTCACACAGATCCAGGGGGGTAGAGGATTAAAATGCAATATCCTTGATATAAACAAAAAATCCGAACCCAATCCCCACAGGGAAGAAGTTCGGATTTCTCATGTTTGGTGGGGGAAGGTGGATTCGAACCACCGAAGTCACTGACAACAGATTTACAGTCTGCCCCCTTTGGCCACTCGGGAATTCCCCCATATTCAGTTTGCTGCGCTGCGGGAAGATTGGAGCTGGTAGACGGACTCGAACCCCCGACCTGCTGATTACAAAGAGTAGAAAAATTCTAAAAAATATCGTTTTCTGGACGTTTTTGACCGTTTTTGCTAGAATTGAAATACTCTTCCACGTCCCTGTTTCCACTGCTTCCGTCCGCTCGTTCCTCGTGTGGGTCACGGTGCGGGTCAGCCGTTTTTGCAAGTCCGCCGTGTAAAGACGCCCCCAAATACCATTTCATAAGAACGCATGGTACTTTCCCACGCCAAACTTCAGCTTATCGGGAAAATACCACACGCAAAAACTGCGCTGCTGTAAACAAAGATTAAGCCTTTTTATAAGCAGCCGTTACTCGAACCAGTTTTCAACTTCCAAATCAGGTACGCGCTCAAACTCGCGGACGTTGTTCGTCACAAGGGTCATGCCCTCCGATCTGGCGTGCGCGGCAATCAGCATATCCAACGGACCAATCGGTGTTCCGCCGCTCTGAAGATAGGCGCGGATCTCACCGTACTTAGAAGCCGCTGCCGCTCCAAAGGGAAGAATGCTCAAGGGAACCAGAAAGCGAAGAAGCGCCTGCTCATTTTTTACGGGATTTGAGCTGTGCTTCATGCCATACTCCAGCTCAGCCAATGTGATGGAGGAAATGCAGACACCACTGTTCAGCTCCCTTTTCAGACGTGCCAATACATGCTCCGGTTTGTTTTTCATCGCGTAGATGCAGATGTTGGTGTCCAGCATATACGTCACAGATGTTCACGCTCCTCTTGGACGCCCTGATCTCGACCATCCTCGAAAATATCGTCGGTGAAGCTGTTCAGACCGTCCATAAAAGTCTGCCACATGGATTCCTTCGGAACGAGAATCACAGCGTCACCAAGCTGCTGGACGATCACTTCGTCTGTGTTGAAGCGGAACTTCTTCGGCAGGCGCACAGCCTGACTTCTGCCATTCTCAAAGATTTTCGCTGTTTCCATTGTGATCACCTCCCTAAATAATATATATCACAGTATATATTCTCTGTCAATAGGAGAATCTGATTCTCTCAACCGAAGTGTATTGACGCAGATTTCAGTTGTAGAGTATACTGAGAACGCAATCATAGAGTGCAGAAAGAGGGATGAAAAATGGAACTGTCAAAGAACGATTGGAAACTGTTCCGAGAACGGCTTCCTGGTTGGCAGGAACGCTATATGGACAAGCTCACCCGTGAGTATGTCGAATTTTTGACCGATGACAGATGCCAACCATCAGAACGTTTTTGGACGCTGAATAAAAGAATACGTGAGGATCGGAGAAAACCGGGAGTGCAGCTTGAACTCCGAAAACAGAACGTTGTGTTTGATCTGGCGCACCTGATCGCGGATGGCGCAGTTTCGCTGGATGAGCTCGATGGCTTCAGTGAGGAACTGCAGAATATGGTTCGTGAACTTTCGCAAAAACAGGTCTAAAAATCGCGTTCCCATGGTCTAAGCCGTCATTCTTCATTCGAGGTTGACGAAATCATTATACTCCAAATGCGGCCATCTTTCTGATGGTCTCATTTTTTCATACAGATCCGTCAGGAATCTATAGAAATCATGGTGTGACGTCCGGATTATCGTACAGTCCTCGTGCTAAACTATTCTTATACTGCAAAAGGAGGCGTATACTTTGATTTCCAGAAAAACATACTGTAGGGCACTGAAGCTGCTGCAGACGCAGGAACATTTAGACGCAGAGTCTAGGCAGATTCTGCTGACGCTGCTCCGTGACAGCATCGACGATGTTTGCGACTACACATCCTGGTGGCTTTCCGAAACAGACGATTTTTGTGTCTGGACCGAAGATGAAAGCCAGAGGTGGGATCTGCACAAACCGGAAGCGCTTTACGATTTCATCACCGGAGAATACGGCAGAGCGGAGCATATCTGCGGCAAAAATTTCGTGACCGTCTCGATTCTGCTTGACGCAGATGTGAAAGAACAGCTCGATTCGTTCTGCGACGAACACGACACAACGCCGGGACAAATTCTGACGACTGCGCTGGAGTGGATGGTCCATCACCCCGAGGAAGCAAAATCATATCTTGAAAACCTGATGGAGGAAGATGCATCATGCGAAAAGAAGAACTAAACTTGGAAACGCTGCATACCGTTACGCCGGAAGAATTTCAGCAGCACTTCGATGTACTGACGGAAGAAGCCAGAACCGGCAATGTGCCGCTTCGCATTCGCACAGAAGACGGCTCGTCGGATCTGCTGCTGTTCGCGTGGGACGATTTCTTTGCGCGTTTTCATGAAATCTATCCGCCAGAAAAGCGAGTAGAAATCGAAGCAGCCTGCCAAGCATTTAACGAATCCGAATAAAAAGAATACAGCATCTAATACACTGCGCATCGCACATCGCTCATCTCCTGCCTAACTTAGGCAGGGGATTTTTTATGCTCCCGAAAATTTTTTCAAAACTGGCTGTTCAAAACGCGATTTTCTGTCGGATTAAATAG
>CEAB01011406.1_pt1 | contig 12406 bp, 10 predicted proteins | sample 557651 | NCBI WGS metagenome assembly CEAB01 (sample SAMEA3182046, study PRJEB8094) | gut metagenome | biome: human; feature: gut; material: Stool; isolation source: human stools | place: Canada | collected 2011-11-15
AAAAACATCCCCGCCGCACTTTTTGCGGCAGGTATAGGTTTTGCCTTTCGGCTTTCTTTGCACAATCAGATGCGCCCTGTTATCTTACCGCAGCGTTTTCCTTTGCCAGCTCTGCTGCCGGACGGTAGAAAAGCAGCGCGCCCAGCAGCAGCGCCGCCGTCACCGCCAGACTCAGCGGATACGCCAGCAATAGCGTATCAAAGGTCCGGTTTGCCGCGAACGCCGTATAGACCCACACAATGCGCACGCCGCACACGCCCAGCATCGTCAGCACTGCCGGTACCATAGAGATACCAAAGCCGCGCAGATACCCCGCGATCATTTCATAGGTCATGGAAAACGCATAGGCGAAGAATATGACGACCAGCCGCGTATAGCCGCACGCAATGACCTCCGGGTCGCGGTTAAAGAGCGCCAGCAGCGTCCTGCCCGCCGCCAGCACCAGCGCAATTGCCGCGCCCGCCGGAAGTCCGATCTCCATCACCCAGCGGAAGCTTCCGCGGTCGAGGCGCAGCTTTCCAATGTGGACGCGAAGCACCCCTTCTGTACGCAGCAGCCCCACAAAAAGAATCGCCGAGCTGACCGCGTTGGAAATCACCGTCGCAATTGCCACGCCCTCTACGTTCATCCCCAGCGCCAGCACAAAAAAGAGGTTCAGAAACACATTCAATACGCCGGACAGACTCAGCGCCACCAGCACGCCGCCCAGAACCGCAATCACGATAGAGGTATGGACCGTCTTTTCGATGGCGCTTTCGTCTCTTCTTCCGATGGCGTTTGCGATGACGACATTGCTGCCGAGCGAAATGCCAATGAACAGGTTCACAATCAAACTGACAATCGGAGAATTTGCCCCGACCGCGGCAACCGCTGCCGTGCGGTTCTGCGCCGCAAAATTGCCAACCACCGCGATATCCGAGGCGTTGAACAGCTGCCCGAGAATCGCTGTCGCTGCAATCGGCAGTGCAAAGCGCGGCAGCCCCCGCCAGATGGACCCATGCAGCATGTCGTTTTTCTGTTTGCCCATAAAATCCTCCTCCGAATCCCCTGCATATCTGCAGCCATCATAGCGCCGGAGGCTTCAAAAAGCGAGCGTTCTGCCCTGCTATTTCCTTTTTTGTCCGGTTCTTCGTTGAAAATCCTAACCGCCGGTTAATCGCCTGCGTTTCTGCGCGCTTTTATAATGGATACAGATCATTTCCAACATTTTCTTTTGAGCGAGGAATTGCACATGAAAAAGAACTTGCGATTTTTGACCGTTATTTTGCTGGCAGCGCTCTGCCTGCTGTTTGCAGGCTGCGCCGAGCAGACAGCAGAGCCGGACGGCTCTGCACAGGATGTTCTCAATCTGAACGACGGCGCAGATGAAGTTCCCGCGGACGACGGACTCGACGACACAGCAGATGAGAGCTACCCCGCCGAAGAAGATCTCGCCGCCTTCGCCGGAACCTACACCTGCCGCACACAGGGCGCAGAATGGAGCGATCTTGAGATCTATGACGACGGCAGCTGGACGCTCTACGGAACCGACGCCACACGCACCGGCACGCTTGTCTACGAGGAGGAGTATGAAATGTACTACGCCTACAACGACTCCGACGATTCCGGCTGCCAGTTCAACCGGGACGAATCCGGCGAAATTTACATGGGCGCCTACGGCTACTTTGTCCCCACCAGCGCGCCTTCCAACGAGGACGCGGGCGACGACGGCGAGTATGTCGACTACGAGGATACCGGTGATTCCGACGGCTATTATATTGACGACGACTACCACGTCGATATTTCCAGCTTCGAGGGCTGCTGGTATTACGACGGCGATCTGTCCGCCGACCGCTACATTCTCATCGATGCCTACGGCGAATGGTTCTATTACGCGCGAAATGAAGGCGACGCCGAAGCGTCCGAGATCGACTGCGGCGACCTGCGCATCGCAGAGGGCGAAACCAGCACCTATTATGCCGATTCCGACTGGTACAGCAATGTATCCTACCGGGTCTTCGAGTTCGATACCGGCGTTCTGACCTGGGACGAGGAGGGCGTGTTCTACCGTATGGAGTGAGGTACGCGGCACAAGGTCCTCCACCGGAACCATGTCTGCGAAAAACGCTGCCTTTTCCCGTAAAACTCCGGCTTATTTTCCACCATTCATACATTATTGTGCAGAATTCCTCCGCTGGGGGATTGACTTTTCCGGGTCTTCTGAGTATACTGTAGTTCGATTTGGGATGTGCCCTGCGGCATGCCCTGTCATATCGAGATAGAAGGAAGATTCTTATGCCTCGTATTTGTCCGAAATGCGGCGCGCAGATTCCGGCTGGCTTCGATTCCTGCCCGGTCTGCAGCAAAACGCCGGAGGACGATGTCCAGATTTATACGCCCCGCGCCGCTGCGCCCGTGCAGCCGAAAAGCAGCAAGCGCCGCGTCCTTGCCGCTGCCCTGTGTGCGGCGGTCCTTGCAGGCGGCGGTCTGACGCTCTGGCGGCTCTCCCGGGAAAACACGCCCGAAAAAACCGCCGAGGAATTCCGCGCAGCGCTGGCAGACGGCGATTTTGCGCGTCTTTGCGCGGTGGCAGAGCCGTCCGGTGAGACCGCCTTTACCGAGGAGTCTCTTGCGCCGATGTTCTCTCTTTACCGCGAAAGCGCAGCATTTCGCCAGCAGGCGGCAGAGCTTGCCAGCACCGACTCGGCATGCCTGCATGTGGAAAAGCGCGGCGGCTTCCCGTTTGCAACCTACCGTGTGCGCATTGACCCCTGCCGGCTGAACGTTACCACAAACGTCGCCGGTGCAAGCGTCAGCGCGGGAGACGAACAAACCGCGAGCGTCGCGACCGAGCTTTCCGAAGCGCTCGACGGTGCGGGCTACACGCAGGACGCTCTGAACCTTGTCCGCTCGGAGGCAGCGTTTGATACGCTTCTTCCCGGGCTTTACGACGTGGAAGTGTCTTATACCACCGCATTCGGGCAGAGCTTTGATGCAGCCGATACCGTCAGCCTTTTCCAGCCTGCGCAGGTCTCGCTCGACCTCGACTACACAAGTCTGTACGTCTGGAACAGTTCGAGCATGCGCGTGGATCTGTCCGTCGACGGCGCTTACTGCACAACGCTTGCCGCGGGCGCATCTTTGCAGCTTGCCCCGCTGCACGCCGACTCCGTCGTCACCGCCAGCTGCACAACCGACGCAGGCGAAACGCTCACCAGCAGCGTCCCCGCCGCAAGCCGCTCGTTTGAGGTGCTGTTCAGCCTCGGAACCGTGGATGTGTACAATGACTACAATGCCGACATGCTCGTCCGGCTCAACGGCGCGGACTACTGCACCATCCCTGCCCAAACGCTGCAGACCATCGACGACATCTCTCTTGGCAGCACGCTCAGCTTCACACTGACAGGGGAGGAAGTTTTCAGTCCCTATGACTACCAGCTCATCTACGATTACGACTCCATCTGCCCGATTCTGGATCTCAGCGAGGACGCCGAGCTTGCCGTTTCGGCAGTGCTGCAGGATGAACTGACCACTGCGCCGCTTACAGGCGAAGACAGCGGTTTGCTCGGCGGCTTCGACCGGCTGCTGCTGGCAAACGGCTGGTCCCGCAGCGAGGTAGTCGTCTCCGATGTGACGGTGGAAAACGTCTATGCGATGGATCTGGTAGACGGCGGCATCCTTCTGGGTGTCAGCGGCTACTACACCTGCACGAACATCTCTCTTCCCACCGCCGATGCGCAGTCGCAGGCGTCTGCAGATTCTCCGCAGGACAGTGAGGTCCCGCAGGAATCTCCGCAGGACGGCGATGACGCACAGCAGCCGGATGCAGCTTCCGCGCCTGCCTTCGAACCGATTCAAAACCCGCAGCTTCAGAGCTTCTACGCCTTGGTCTTCTTCGACGGCGAAAGCTGGTCCGTTGCAGAATAAGATTTCAAATGCCGCCCCGGCTTGCCGGGGCGGCATTCTTTGTTACAGGATGATTTCGGATGGGTAATCTCCCAGCAGGCGGACGGTTTCCAGCTCTGCAGGATAGCGCCCGCGCAGCCGCTCCAGCTTCCGCCGGAAGCCGTCCTGCAGGTCACCCGGAATATGATAGATGAAATTTTGCGCCGCGAACCGGCAAAGCGCTTCGCGCTCCGGCTTATAAAGAAGCATCTCCCCGTTCCAGAACGCCGCGTCCATTCTTCGTCCATGCAGCACAGACTCGTGCAGCGATACCTCTGGCGCAGAATCGGAGGCAACGTAGACGTTTTTTCCTTCTGCCGAGATGATCATGGCATCGACCGTCGATTTTCCGTAGCCCGCGACCTGCGTGTGCCGCACACGGTGCAGCTCCACGGTGAAGCTTCCGATGGAAAGGCGCTCCGGAGGAAGCTCGCGCCGGTTCGGAACATACAGTGCAGCGCGCGGATGATACTGCGCAAACGCCTGCGCCGCTTCTTTGTCATAATGGTCCGGGTGCAGGTGTGTGAACAAAAGCCCGCAGGTCTTTTCGTATGCGCCGGTTCCCGTTACAATTTCCTGCCGAACCGATTCCGGCGCGCGGTAAAACGGCGCAAGCTCCTGCGTCAATGCATCAATCAGAAGACACGTTTCCCCGGACGAGAAGACAAGTCCGCAGTTACAGATCAGAGTTATCTTCATTGCAGCATGTCCAGAAATTCCTGCTCAGAGAGAACCGGAATGCCCAGCTCGTTCGCCTTTTTGAGCTTGCTGCCTGCATTCTCTCCGGCGACGACGTAGCTCGTCTTTTTGGAGACCGAGCCTGCGGCTTTCCCGCCAAACGATTCGATTTTTGCCGTCACCTCGTCGCGGGTGAACAGGCGCAAAGCGCCCGTCAGCACGAAGGTCTTTCCGACAAAGCGCGTGTCCGTGACCTGATTGTGAGAGGTGAAGTTGACGTTTGCCGCGCGCAGACGCGCAATCAGATCCTGCGACTGCGGGCTCTGGAACCAGGCACGCAGCGCGTCCGCCGTCGTCTTGCCCACATCCGGAACCTCCAGAAGCGCTTCTTCCGTCGCGTTCATCAGCGCGTCGAGCGTTCCGAAATGGCTCGCCAGGACCTTTGCCGCCTTTACGCCGACCTGCCGGATGCCGAAGGCGCACAGAAGGCGCGAAAGATCATTTTCCCGGCTCTTGTCGATGGCAGCTTTCAGATTGTCCGCCGATTTCTGCCCGAGCCCCGGCAGCGTCGCCAGCTTCTCAAAGTCGAGCGAATACAGGTCCGCCGGATTTGCAAGCATCTTTTCTTCGATCAGCTGATCAATGATCGCGCTTCCCAGCCCGTCGATGTTCATCGCCTCGCGCGAGACAAAGTGCGCCAGATTGCGCGACAGCTGTGCCGGGCACTCTGCGCCCGTACACCGAAGCGCCGCGCCGTCCTCGTCGCGCTCTACCGCCGCGCCGCAGACCGGGCACTTCGCCGGCAGGAAATACGGCGTCGTTCCCGCCGGGCGCTTCTCCAACACGACCTCGAGAATTTCGGGAATAATCTCCCCTGCTTTGCGGATCTTTACGGTATCGCCGATGCGAATATCCTTCTGCGAGATGAAATCCTGATTGTGAAGCGTCGCCGCCGTCACAGTCGTCCCTGCCAGATGCACGGGCGCGACAATCGCGCGCGGGGTCAGAACGCCGGTTCTTCCGACCTGCACAACGATGTCCTGCAGAACCGTCTGCTTGACCTCGGGCGGATACTTGAACGCTGCCGCCCAGCGCGGGAATTTTGCCGTGCTGCCCATGCGGATGCGTCCGGCAAGGCTGTCGAGCTTGACGACCGCGCCGTCGATGTCGTAAGGAAGATCATACCGCGTTTCGCCGATTGCCGCGATGGTATGAACCGCCTCATCGATGGTCTTGCAGCGCGTGTAATCGATAACCTTAAAGGAAAGCGCACGCAGATAGTCGAGCGTCTCGGTGTGCGTCCTGAAGGACACACCCTCTGCCAGCTGCAGATTGAACACCAGAATGTCGAGCCTGCGCTGCGCTGCAATTTTGGGGTCGAGCTGGCGCAAAGAGCCCGCCGCCGCGTTTCTGGGGTTGGCAAAGAGCGGCTTTCCGAGCTTTTCCTGCGCCTCGTTGAGCGCTTCAAAACTGGCGCGCGGCATATATACCTCGCCCCGGACGATGAGCCGCGCAGGCGCGTTCTCCAAATGCAGCGGAATGGAGCGCACGGTCTTGAGATTTTCCGTCACATCCTCGCCGATGAGCCCGTCGCCTCTCGTCGCACCGCGGACAAACTCGCCGTTTACATACTCGAGTGCCACCGAGAGCCCATCGATTTTTGGCTCAACACTGTACGCAGCCTCCGGCTCGTCTTTTCGGAGGCGCTCGTCAAACTCCCGCAGCTCGTCATAGGAAAACACGTCCTGCAGGCTCTCGAGCGGCACCTCGTGACGGACCTTCACAAACTGCGAAAGCGCCGCGCCGCCGACGCGCCTCGTCGGGCTGTTGGGCAGCGCATACTCCGGGTACTGCGCCTCAAGCTCCTCGAGTCTGCGGAGCTTGTGGTCATAGTCGTAGTCCGACATCTCCGGCGCGTCCTTCACATAGTATAAAAAGCCTGCGTGTTCCAGCTCTTTGGTGAGCTGCTGTATCTCTTTTTGCGGTTCCATAAATAACCTCTGTTTCTCCTGTCAACGGATGCTATCCCAGATAAAGATAGCTCTCGGGCACATCGCCGAGAAGAATGGTCTGCGCCGCCAGCACGTCGCTTGTCACGTCCGTATCCGAAATGCCCACGGGCGTCAGAAAGGACAGGCTGATGGTAAAGGTAATGCGAATCTGCTGCACGCTCTGGTTGATGCCGACAGACTCGATGCTGCTGTAAAAATCGGCGTTCGTACTGTTGAGGGCAAGCACGCGCACGGGAATGGAAAAGCCCCGTCCAGCAAAAAACGTCGGAAACAGCAGGCTTCCCACCGGCACGGACAGCGCCTCGTCGTCCATGTTCGAGATTTCCTCGTCCAGAAACGCCAGCACCTCCGATTTGAGCTTTGCCACCTGCTGCATGTCGGTGGTAAGCGCCGCAATCCTGCCGGTCTCGTCCTTTTCAAGCCCGATGATACGGCTGTAGTCGACGCTTCCGGTTTGCAGCTGGCGCGCGACGGCGCGGAAAATGGCGTCGGACGCCGCGTTCACAACCTGGTTTTCCGCAATTCTGCGGAGCGTCGGCGCAATACGCAGCTGCAGCAGCACAACGCTTCCGATCATCAGAAGCAGCACGCCTACAAGCGCCAGACGGCGCCTGCGCCGTTTAAGCCGGTTCATTGCCACCACCTCCGGCTAACAGCCTATGCCGGCAGGCGGCGCAATATGCTAAAGCTTTGTCATGTGCTGACTCGCAGTATTTGCCATCAGCTTCTTGGTGCCGACGCCGTCGAACGCGATTTCCAGCAGCGCGTCGCCGCCCATCGGAATAACGCTCAGCACCATGCCGCGCCCGAACGCCTTGTGCTGCACCATCTCGCCCTTGGAAAACTGCACCGCTGGCGCTTTTTTCTTTGTCTCCGGCACCACGGAAGAATAGCTTCTTCTCGGCGCGCTCTGCCCTGCCGGGCGCGGGGAAAACGATTCGTAGTCTCCGTAGATGGAAACCCTGCCGAAGCTGCCGTAGTCGCGCGGCTGATCGTATTTTGGCTTCGGCTGCTCGGTCCGATTGACGCACTCGGGCGGAAGCTCGTCGACAAAGCGCGAGGCGATGTTCGTCGTCGTTCTGCCGTAGAGCATGCGGGTTCTTGCATAGCAGATGGTAAGTGACTGCTTCGCGCGCGTGATAGCGACGTAGCAGAGCCGTCGCTCTTCTTCCATCTCCTCGGGGTCGCCAAGACTTCTCGTGCCGGGGAACAATCCTTCTTCGAGTCCCACCAGGAACACATGTGGAAATTCCAATCCCTTCGCCGCATGCATCGTCATCATGACGACTGCGTCCGCCTCCGCGTCATACTGCTCGATGTCTGTATAGAGCGCAATTTCCTCCAGGAAACCGGCAAGCGTCGGCAGGTCCGTGTTTTCGCAGTAGCTGACGATGCTGGATTTGAGCTCTCGCACGTTCTCAAGCCGGGCGCGCGACTCCACATCGTCCTTGCTCTCGAGCATCGTGACATAGCCGGTGCGGATCAAAAGCTCCTCATAAAAGTCCGGCAGGCTGAGCGTCTTTAAAAGCTCCGAGCAGTCCTCGATCAGAACCGTGAACGCCATCAGCTTCGCCGCCGCCTTTTCCAGACTCGGATAGCTGTAGGGGTCGGAGATGACGCTGTAGAGCGGCAAGCCTGCCGCCTGCGCCTGCCGCGAGGCCATCTCGATGGTCTTCGCACCGATGCCTCTCGGCGGGTTATTGATGATGCGAAGCAGGCGCAGATCGTCCGCGCGGTTGTTGATCACGCACAGGTACGCCAGCATGTCCTTGACTTCGGCGCGGTCAAAAAAGCGCGTGCCGCCGATGATCCGATACGGAATGCTGTTGCGCTTGAAGGCATATTCGAGCGCGTTCGACTGTGCGTTCGTGCGGTATAGAATCGCGAAATCCTTGAAATTCTTTCCCTTGGAGATCGAGAAAATCCGCCCCGCGACGTAGTTTGCCTCGTCCGATTCGTTGAGCGCCTCATAGACCGTAATCTTATCGCCCGAGGCGTTCTTCGTCCAGAGTTTTTTGCCCTTGCGCCCCTGATTGTGGGAGATCACCGCGTTTGCCGCGTCTAGAATGGATTTGGTCGAGCGGTAGTTCTGCTCGAGCCGGATCACCTTTGCGCCATGGTACTGCTTTTCAAACGAGAGAATGTTCTCAATCGTCGCGCCGCGGAACTTGTAGATCGACTGATCGTCGTCGCCCACGACGCAGATGTTTTCATAGCCGCCTGCCAGAAGCGACGACAGCCGGTACTGCAGCTCGTTCGTGTCCTGATACTCGTCGATGAGAACGTAGCGGAACTTGCGCTGATAATAGGTCCGCACATCCTCAAACGCCTCTAAAAGCTCCACGGTCTTGAGAATGATATCGTCAAAGTCCAAAGCGTTCGCTTCGTGAAGACGCTTCTGATAGCCCTCGTAAATCTCGGCGATTTTCTCCATGCGGTAGTCTCCCGCGCGGTCGGCAACTTTCGAGAATTCGTCCGGGTGCTGCGCCTTGTCCTTCGCCTTGCTGATGACGGACAAGCACAGCCTCGGCGGAAACACCTTCTCGTCCATGTTGAGGTCCTTCAGAACGTCCTTGATCACGCGCTCAGAGTCGGAGGTATCATAGATCGTAAAGCTTGAAGAGTAACCCTCGAACCGGTCAATATCGCGCCGGAGAATCCGGCAGCAGGCGGCGTGGAACGTCATTGCCCAGACGTCCATCGCCTGCTCGCCGAGCAGCTTCCCCAGCCGGTCTTTGAGTTCGTTTGCCGCCTTGTTGGTAAACGTGATGGCAAGAATCGACCACGGCGCTGCCGGATGCAGCGCGGAAAGCGCCTCGGCTCTCGGCTGGTTTTCCGGGAGCGGGTTCTGAAGATACTGCTCCAGAAATTCCACGTCGTCTTCCGTGATGTAATCGGGAATTTCGTTGGAATCCGCGCCCTCGCCGAAGGCAATGAGGTTTGCAATGCGCTGAATCAGTACCGTCGTCTTGCCGCTTCCTGCGCCGGCAAGTAAAAGCAGCGGTCCTTCGGTCGTCATGACCGCCTTCTGCTGCATATCGTTTAAGTGCGAAAACCGCCGGGCAATCACCGCACGGCGCGCCGCCAGAAATCGCGTTTCAAAATCAGTTGTCATAGCTTCACCTGTATTTCATAGTAAAGCTATTTTAATATAATTCTGTCGATTTGTCACCTAAAAAAACGTCCGCAGCCGTTCGAGCGCCTTTTTTTCAATCCGGCTGACCTGTACCTGCGACACACCGATGATGGACGCGACCTTCTGCTGCGTGAGCCCGTGAAAATACCGCAGAGAAATGACCATCTGCTCGCGCGCGGAAAGATTCGAAACCGCTTGTTTGAGCGCCATGCGCTCTAAAATGCCGTCCTCCATCTCGGGTCCTGCCAGCACATCCTCGAGCGTGATGCCTTCTTCTCCCGTCTGGCGCTGGATGGATTCTGCGCTGCTGGTCGCCGTCTCGGCGCTTGCGATTTCTTCAACGCTCAGGTCCAGAGACTGCGACAGCTCTGAGAGCGTCGGTTCTCTTCCCAGCTCCCCCGTGAGCCGCTGGCGCTCTTTTTTGATGACAGCGGCGCGCTCTTTGACGCTTCGGCTGACCTTGACTGCGCCGTCGTCGCGCAGAAACCTTCGGATTTCGCCTGCGATTTTTGGCACGGCGTAGGTGGAAAACTGCGTGCCGTACTGCGTGTCAAAGCCCGCAATTGCCTTGAGAAAGCCGAGCGCCCCGAGCTGATACAGATCATCCGGCTCCACGCCGCGCCCAAAATACCGCCGCGCAATCGACCAGATCAACCCCGCGTTTTCCAGCACCAGCTGCTCCGACGCCGCCTTGTCTCCCTGCTGCGCGCGGACAATCAGCGCCTGTGTCCGGTCCATCACGCCTTTTCGCCCCGGCGGACAATTTTACGCTTCATATGTACCGTCGTGCCCTTTCCGGGCGTCGAGGTGACGCGAAGCTCGGTCATGAAGCTCTCCATGATCGTAAAGCCCATGCCGCTTCGATCGTCGCCGCCGGTGGAGTACATCGGCGTTCTTGCCTGCGCCACGTCGGCAATGCCGCAGCCCCGGTCCTTGACGATGATATCGAGGATGCTTCCCGGCAGAATCCGGCACTTGAGCGAAATTGTACCGATCGTGTCGCGGTAGGCGTGGACGATGCAGTTGGTCACTGCCTCGGAGACCGCAGTCTTGATATCGCCGAGCTCATCGAGATTCGGGTCGAGCTGCGCGGCAAATGCTGCCACTGCCGCGCGCGCAAAGCCCTCGTTTCTGGACTGACTGGGAAACGTCAGTTCCATCTGATTTTCACACTTCATGTGCCATGCTCCTTTCTTCAATCACCACAATGCGCTCCATTCCGGACGCCTTCAATACCTTCATCGGCTGCGGCGGTACGTTTTCCACCCGCACCACGCCCCGCAGCTCGCGCATGCGCCGGATGGCGTGAATGACAATCGCGATGCCGCTCGAGTCCATGAACGTTACGTCTCGGAAATCCAGCACGCAGACCATCGGCAGATAGATGTCGATCTTGTTGCCGATGATGCGCATGGTGTCCTTGGCGCTGTGGTGGTCTATCTCGCCCTTGAGGGCAATGGTAAGCCGTTTATCCTGCAAAAAGCTTGTCATATTCATTTGCATCACTCCAGATAGAAAAAATGGACACGCACGGAATTTCCATGCGTGTCCATTATACAATTTTTTCCTTGCGTCTTCGGTCGAACGAAGGAAGCGCTTACTTTTTCAGCCGCTTTTCGCTCTCGATGAGCTGCGCCAGCAGCGCCTGGTTCTTTGCCAGCTTCTCCTTCTGGTCGCTCACGACCTTCTCGGGCGCTCTCGAGACGAACGCTTCGTTGGAGAGCTTGCTCTCGAACATGGCAATCTGCTTGAGGCAGTTTTCCTTTTCCTTCGCGATTCTGGCAAGCTCCTTTTCAAAGTCGACCAGCTCCGCAAGCGGCATGAACAGACGCGCCGCGTGCGTGGTCACTTCCACAAGTCCGTCGTCGCCGGACGCTGCGTCGGCAGCCTCCATGCCGCAGACCTTCACGTCCTCGGCGCCTGCCAGCCGCAGGAAGAACGCCTTGCCTGCCTCGAAAACCTCCGGCTGGGCAGCTGCAATCGTGAGATTGACCTTTTTGCTCATGGGCACGTTCATCTCGGCGCGGCGCGCGCGCAGGGCGGTAATTGCCTCGATGATCTGCTGCATGCTCGATTCCTCCGCGCCGAACGCAAACTCCTCGCGGTAGGTGGGCCATTCGGCGGAAATCAGGAACTTGCCCTCGTGCGGAATCGCCTGCCAGATTTCCTCGGTGATGAACGGCATGAACGGATGCAGCAGACGCAGCACCTGGTCGAGCACGTACACCAGAACCTTCTGCGCGGCAAGCTTGCTGGTTTCGTTTTCGCTGTAGAGCCGGGTCTTCGTCAGCTCGATATACCAGTCGCAGTAGGTGTCCCAGATGAAGTCGTAGACCTTGCTGGATGCGACGCCGATCTCGTATGCATCGAGATTTGCCGTGACTTCGCGAATGAGCGTGTTGAGCTTCGAGAGCACCCACTTGTCCTCCAGCTCCAGATCCTCCATTGCCGGAAGACCGGGCTCGTCAATCTTGAGGTTCATGAGCACATAGCGGCTTGCGTTCCAGATCTTGTTGGCAAAGTTGCGCATTGCCTCGCACTTTTCCACGTAGAAGCGCATGTCGTTGCCGGGCGAGTTGCCGGTAATCAGATTGAATCGCAGTGCGTCTGCGCCGTACTTCTCCGCCATTTCCAGCGGGTCGATGCCGTTGCCGAG
>CEAB01042338.1_pt1 | contig 12321 bp, 7 predicted proteins | sample 557651 | NCBI WGS metagenome assembly CEAB01 (sample SAMEA3182046, study PRJEB8094) | gut metagenome | biome: human; feature: gut; material: Stool; isolation source: human stools | place: Canada | collected 2011-11-15
ATCATGTGCGGCCTCATCAAGGGATAAACATGAGGACACCTATGGAAGTGGTCAGCGAAACGGGAGGATTAACAGCATAATACCCGCTCGTCGGGACGGGTGGTCCCGCCCCTTGCCGCTAGGGCGATCCCCGACCGAAGAGTTTTTGGTTGTTGGCAACATTACATTTTCCTGAAGAAGGCTTGCGTAAATAAAGGAAGATGCATAAATTTGCAAGCACCAACAAAAGACAACTAACATAGGAATAAGAATAACAAAAGTAAACCTATTTAGATATTAAAGTATATTGAGTAAACTAATTCAGTTATAACAAACGAAGTTGTCAACTAAAACCAGTACACATCAGACAGGTAAGGGAGATTTCCGTTTCAAGTAAAGAAACGACAGTTTCCTCGTAGAGAAACGCAAGTATCCCCGTAGAGAAACGACCGTTTCCTCGCCGGGAAACCATCGTGTCCTCGTAAGGGAACGACAAGGAAACTGCAATCATCTATTATACAATACATTAGTATAGACTAAGGAAGTTGCTATCTAATAAAAAAAACCTATATATGCTAAAAACTTTTGCAACCATCTGTATTATCGGTATGTTCACATCTAGTTGTACATCAAAAAAGGCTTCCCGGACCGAAGGCTCCCATGAAGCAGAACAGGAACTGACAATGATTGTCGGTACTTACACTTCGGGAGACAGTAAAGGTCTCTATAGTTTCCGATTCAATGAAGAAAACGGAACCGCAACCGCACTCAGTGAAGCGGAAGTGGAAAACCCATCTTATCTCGTACCTTCTGCCGACGGCAAATTCATCTATGCAGTCAGCGAATTCAGCAACGAACAAGCTGCTGCCAACGCATTTGCTTTCAATAAGGAGGAAGGAACTTTCCGACTGCTGAATACGCAGAAAACCGGAGGCGAAGATCCTTGCTACATCATTACCAACGGAAGTAATGTGGTTACTGCCAATTACAGTGGAGGAAGCATTTCTGTCTTCCCGATCGATAAGGACGGTTCACTTCTCCCCGCTTCTGAGGTGGTGAAGTTCAAAGGTTCGGGAGCCGACAAGGAACGTCAGGAGAAACCGCATCTGCATTGTGTCCGCATCACGCCGGATGGCAAATACTTATTTGCAGACGATCTGGGCACGGACCAGATACACAAATTTATTGTTAATCCGAATGCAAAGGCAGACAATGAAGATGTTTTTCTGAAAGAAGGAAGTCCCGCCTCTTATAAAGTAGAAGCCGGTTCGGGTCCCCGCCATCTGACATTTGCACCGAATGGAAGCTATGCGTATCTCATCAATGAACTATCGGGAACAGTCATTGCGTTTGAATATAACGATGGAGAGTTAAAAGAAATTCAGACAATTGCTGCCGACACTGCGGGAGCCAAAGGAAGTGGTGATATTCATATCAGCCCGGACGGCAAATTCCTGTATGCAAGTAACCGGCTAAAGGCTGACGGGCTGGCGATCTTCAGTATCCATCCGGAAAACGGTATGCTGACGAAAGTTGGTTATCAACTGACAGGCATTCACCCGCGCAACTTCATTATCACGCCTAACGGCAAGTATTTGCTGGTGGCTTGTCGGGATAGTAATGTGATACAGGTTTATGAAAGGGATACGGATACAGGATTACTGACGGATATACGTAAAGATATAAAGGTGGACAAGCCTGTCTGCATTAAATTTGTACCATAAACAGAAAAAAGTACTTGGTTAGCACCGGACAGAAACAAAAGTACGCCGGTCCTAACCAAGAAACAATACTTCCCTAACCAATCAGACTACGAAAAGCCTGAATACCCTGATGATTGATATCCAATCTTTCTACCTCACTCAGCAACCGAACGGATTTCTCTTTTTCGTTCAATCCCCAATATCCCAATGCCATCATATATTTGCAGTGAATGACGTTTCGTATGGTCAGGTCATCTTCCCATATTAACAAATCGGGTAGTGACACTGCAAAATAATCCATTTTAACCTTGTCAAAAAGATGTTTCTCTCCGTAAGTTGTCAGTTTATGGAAGCGTCCGTTAGCCTCATCCATGCGGTTCAATTTCAACAATGCCAGTCCCTGATAGAAAATCTTATCCGGTTTTGCATCATTGTAGTACATGGCAGCAGCCGGTTCGGTAGGACCGACAATCGCTTGTTCCCAGCATTCTACCGCTTTATCATTCTGCCCCAGACCTTCATAAGCGCAACCCATGAAATAATAGAAATCATTTTCCTGTGCACCGTGCAACTTACCTTCACCCAAGTGATGCGGATATTCAAGACACTCTGCCAGCAACGAGACAGCTTCACTGTAATTCCCGGCTTCAAGTGCTTTCTTCGCCAGTTCCACACGGGCAAACTGATATTGTCCCGGTACTTTTCCTTCGCCGCCTTCCCACGGATGGAAGATATGCGCATCAAGTAACGTTTTAGCCTTTTCATACTCGCCTGTCTGATTCAGCAAAGTGATTTCTTCCAGTACGAGGTCGTCACGTTGCGCTATCAATTCGGGGTATTGCTGCAAGAACACCAGACGTTCGGAATGCGGACGACGGACACGTTTATAGAGCTGATCCAATTCCATCAACACACGTGCATCGGTCGTATCGAGTTGGAAAGCACGTTCCATATATTCGATGGCTGTTGCTTCTTCATCCTTTTTGTTAAAGTTAGCCAAAGCCAGATTACGCCATATCGTAGGGAACTTGTCATCCAGTCCGGCGGAAGTTTCCCATGCTTCGAGTGCTAAGTCGTACTGACGTTTGTCGTAGTACAAATTACCCAGATAATAAGGTGCTTTCGCATCATTCGGGTTTTGTTCCATAGCACATTGCAAAGCAAGAATGGCTTCCAGGCGGTTAGGGAAACAATAGTCCGGACAAGCGCTGGCGGCATCGGCAAATGCCTGTTCCGCACCGGATAACTTACCCTGAACAAGACACCAACCCAAGTAATAATAAGTCATCGGTGTTACACTGTCCTCAGCGATAGCTACATTCCACAAAGAAGCGGCTTCTGTCCAGCAACCGGCAGCACAATAATCAAGTGCAATTTCATCATAGTTGTGAGCTTCGCCACGCATCATCGTTTTTAAAGTAAGCAGGTCTTCGGCAGCATTGGTTATCAGATATTTCTCATAACGGCAACCGAAGTTGAATTTATCAATAGCCAATGAATCTTCAATCACTTGCAAGGCTTCTTCCGCTTTCCCCATCTGACGGAGAATGGTCGTTTTCAGAGCACGTGCCTTATGATTATGCCAGTTGCGGATAAGCGAACGGTCCACTTCGTCCAAAGCGTCTTCCAGACGTCCTTGCATCGTAGCAATCTGGGCACAGGCAAAATAACCGGCATCCTGCCAGGCTGCATTCCAGCATGATTTATAGAAACGGTCGTAAGCCTCATTATAGCGTCCCTGATATTTCAAGGCAAGTCCGAGATTATAGATAGGTTCTCCATCATACGGATTCGGGTTGCGCTTCTGCAAGGTCTTCACTGCTGTAAGCAAGTATTGTTCAGCTTTCCGGAAACGGCCTTTACGGATATACCATAATCCGAGTGCATTATTGCTACGTACATCGATCGGGTCACGGCGCAAGGCTTCTTCGTAATAGTCTACCGGATTATAGGTGGCGTGTCTGTATTGTTCCAGATGTAAACCTGTCAGATAGAGTTGCTCGGTTGTTTTTATTTCTTCCGGCAACAAAGCAGCTTCGGCAGCATCCGGAATCGGTTTTACTTCGTCCGGTTCGGCATGCCAGTAAAGCAGTTCCTTGCCGTTTGCGGTGATTTCAAGATTCAGTTTGTTCAACTTCTCCCCTGCTACGTCTACCGTTTCATTCAATAGTTCTTCCGGAGTAATGGTCACTTGCCTGCTATAATACACTTTTCCATCGTCACCTTTCAGCACTACATTAACCACCTGCTTAGATGTTGCGAATATCTTGAAACGTACCTCCTTTTCACCTTCCGGTTCTATGTTCATCAACAAATCTTTGCTTGCATTCTTCACTACTCCCAGTTCACGGTAAGGCAGGAAGTACTGTACGAAGCTCTTTTCTTCGTAAGGTTGCAGCCATGTAAAGTCCGGCTGGTTCTCGGTATAGACACCAGCCATCAGTTCGATGTAAGGTCCGTCCTCGTCAGTCAGATTACGGTCCCATGCACGGCCGAAATCACCGTTTCCCCATGTCCATTGCTTTTTGCCCGGAGAAATATGATGATTTGCCACATGAAGCATACCTGCACAAGTGTCGTTTTCGTAGCCACCCTCAAAGTTGTAACGGGAGTTGACAGCCATATACGAAGTAGGAACTTTGATATTCTTATAGTTCGAAATGTCTACTCCGGCAGAATAGTCCATCTTATAATAAGTACCCGTTGCTATAGGGAAGCTGGATACGGCACGCTTCCCATGATCGAACACCGCATTGATGTCGGGCGGAAATACACTCTGATAGTAGTCGTTCACCGCTACGGCAGGATTCGCCCACCACAAGAAGGTTTGCGGCACTTCGGTACGGTTGTAGAGCACCCCTTTTATTTCGAGAAAAGCATGTCCCGGACGAAGCGTGAAGCCCGCCATCCCTTTCTGATGAAACATCCGTTCCATTTCGTTCACCCATACAGTGACGCTGCCGTCAGCATTTTCTTCAATCGTCGTATCTACAGGCATATAAGTACTGGGACGATGATGCTGAGGCCAATTAAACTCAATACCTCCCGAAATCCACGGACCTGCCAGCCCCACCAATGCAGGTTTAATCACGTGATTGTAATAAATAAAATGACGTTCCCTGATCTTATCATAAGCCATTTGTACACGACCGCCTAACTCGGGCAGAATCATCACCTTGATGTATTCGTTTTCAATAAAGATAGCTTCGTATTCCTTATCTACTTTTTCATCGGACATCGATTCGATGACAGGATAAGGATAAACTACCCCACTACTGCCCTGGTAGACACGTTTCTCCAGGAAAATAGGATTCTTTTCCGGTTTACCTACTTCATAAGTAGGAATTACAACCTTTTCTCTCCATGCTTTTACCATGATATTATTAATTATATCTTTTTATTTTATCAGATCTTTCTCCAATGTCTCCAGCGATTTCCCTTTTGTCTCAGGCAATGCACGCAGGAAGAAAAGGAAGCCGAAGACGCAGATAGCCGAATAAATCCAGAATGTGCCGTAACTGCCCAATGCAGTATTCAGCAACGGAAATGTGTAGGTAAGCGTGAAACTACCGACCCACAAAGCGAAAGTACAGGTTGCCATAGCGACACCACGCACGCGGTTGGGGAATATCTCAGCAAGCAGTACCCACGTGATAGGCCCCAAAGACATGGCATAACAAGCTATCGCCAACACTACCAGCACTACCATAAAGAAACCGCTGACCTGAAAAAAGTAACACGTACCGAGAACCAGATAAATACCCGCCAGTCCCCCAGCCCCCAAAAGCATCAGAGCACGGCGCCCCAAACGTTCGACCGTATAGATAGCCACAAACGTAAAGATCACATTCGCTACACCGGTCACTACAATATTAAAAAGTACATCACCCAGCGAATAACCCGCCGACTGGAATATTTCCTGTGCGTAATTGAAAATCACATTCGTACCGCACCATTGCTGGAACACAGCCACGATAACACCCAGTACGAGTACCTTACGGAACGGACGACTGAACAACAATTTCAATCCTCCTTCCGACTTGGAAGCGGAGGTTTGTTCCACCATCTGAAGTTCCCGCTCTGCATAGCGGTTTCCTCCTATCCGGCTGAGCACACTCCATGCTTTCTCCCTCTTGCCTTTCATTGCCAGCCAACGGGGACTTTCGGGAATAAAACAGGCTAGCAGCAAGAATACCGCTGCCGGAAATGCTGCTCCCCAGAACATCCAGCGCCATCCCATCTGCCCGTTCCATGAAGCACAGATATCGGCAGGCGTAAAGTCGGCAGGTATAGGCTCGGCTATCAGCCAGTTGGCTATTTGTGCACCAAGGATACCTAATACAATAGTCAGTTGATTGAGGGACACCAGTTTCCCCCGAATGGAAGTAGGAGCTACTTCGGCAATGTACATCGGAGACAGCCCCGAAGCGATACCGATGCCGATGCCTCCCAAAAAGCGTGCTGCCAGAAACCAGCTGAATACGGAAAATGCACCGGTAGCGTATGCGGAAGATAAAAAGATAAATGCGGAAATCAGCAAGAGAGGTTTCCTGCCATAGCGGTCAGCCATCATACCGGCTACCATAGCACCGATCAGACAGCCAAGCAGAGCTACACTCATAGCCAGTCCCTGCATCGTCGGCGAATCGGCAATACCGAAATAGAGTTCATAGAAAGGTTTCGCTCCTCCGATTACCACCCAGTCATACCCGAACAGAAGACCGCCCATCGCAGAAACCAAACAAATGGAATAGACAAACTTTTTATTATAACTTTTCATACCACTAGAAGATTGATTAATTGATGTTGCAAAGATAGAGCGTATCCAAAGCACAAAAAATAGAATTTCATTTTATAAAGATGGACAATCTTATTTTTAATGTATTATTTGACAGATCGCATACATTATTATATATTTGCGCAGAATAACCAATTATGTACTATGGTAAAACTAAAAGATGGATTTACCGGGGAAAGAGCCTTAGTATTGCCCCGCATCATCGTTGATAAGATGGAAGAGGACCCGCTGACCTCCATGCTGCATATCACTGACATCGGATATTATCCCAAAGCCAAGCATCATTTTCGGGAACGGAAAGAGCCCATCAATCAATATGTCTTCATCTATTGTATTGATGGCGCCGGATCTTACCGGATCGGAGACCAGGAATATACCGTCTCCGCCAATCAGTATTTTATTCTTCCAGCAGGAGTCCCGCATTCTTATGCTTCCAACAAATCGACGCCATGGACTATTTACTGGATTCACTTCAAAGGTATTCTTGCTCCGTTCTATGCCAAAGACGCCAACCGCCCGATGGATATTCAGCCCGAACAACACTCCCGCATCAGTACGCGGATCAACCTGTTTGAAGAGATATTCAATACACTCAAAAATGGTTATAGCAACGAGAACCTGCGTTATGCGTTTTCTATGTTTCACTTTTATTTGGGAACGTTACGCTATGTCCAGCAATATCGTAATGCAGGCACCAATGAGGCAGAAGACGAGGGAATAGTGAACGTTGCCATCCACTACATGAAAGAAAATATGGAGAAACATCTGAGTCTGGAAGAGATTTCGACACAAATCGGATATTCTCCGTCGCACTTCTCCATGTTGTTCAAAAAGCAAACGGGACACAGTCCGCTTACTTACTTTAATCTGCTAAAGATACAGCAGGCCTGCCTGTTGCTGGACACCACCGATATGAAGATAAATCAGATATGCTATAAAATAGGCATTGAAGATACTTATTATTTTTCCCGCCTGTTCAGTAAGATCATGGGAATGTCACCACGAGAATATCGTAAATCAAAAAAAGGCTGACTAAAAAGTCGGTGGTAACTTCCAACTCTCCTCCTTCGGGAAGGAGGAGTACCCGTAGGGGGAGGTGGCAGGTAAACATATAACTTTGATTATCATCAATTTACGCATTCGCCTACCACCCCGGCCTTCAGCCCCCCCTCCTTCCCGAAGGATGGGAATTGTGGATAGTTCAGACTTTTTAGTCAGCCTATATAATCATTCTTATTTCTTCTCTATAGTCAGAACAAACTGGCGCAAATAAACCTGCTGTTCTTCATCACTCACATTCGTGAAGCGGACAAACTTCACAGGAGCTTTCTGCAAACCGGCCGACAATCTGCTTTCTTTCTGCTTCAGATCTATCGTTTTCCATTCCTTACCGTCCGTAGAGATTTCAAGACGTCCCCATGTGCAAGGAGCATCCTTACCAAAGTTTATCTGAATATTCTCTCCCGGATAGATAGCATCCAGTTCTATTTCAACACTGTTTCCTGCTGCCCATTTCACAACTTCATTGGCAGGAGAAATGAGTACACGGTTCGCTTTCACCTGCAACGGCAGGTTCTTGATCTGCTCCACATTACTGATCATCTTATGCGGCATATAATCGGTAGTGGCATCCAGATGAGCATTAAATTTTTGATTGAAGAATTTCACCACTGTGGCAAAAGTCTGGTCAATTAATGGTTTTATCACTCGCGTAGCTGTCTTTACTCCCGGTTGATAAGGATTCTGATTACTCGTCTGATCGATATAGAACATCTGTTGCTGCAAAGCCTTCACATGATTGTATTTCCGCAGAAAATAAGATTCATTCCGGCCTTCTACCATCTTCAGCACTTCTTCTCCCATTTCAGCCGTCAGTTTAAACTGATGCACCCAAGGAGTGATTTCCACAATCAACGGTTTGTTCTCCGTATTCATCAACAGGATATCGGCGGATTCTTTCATACGTTCGAACGTATATTGAAGAGTCTCGAAATCTGCCTTATCGTAATTATTGCCTTCTTTGAACGCTTTCAGGAAACGTTCGGCAGCCGGTTGGATATCCATAGATTCTTCGCGGCGGTATCCATGTCCGTTAGGTCCCAAGTCGGAATTGTGCATTGCAAAGCATTCAAGTTCTTCCGCTGCACTTGGCAGAATGGTACGGATCGCATCCTTCCACGTCTGCCATGTATCATACTTGGCAGGATTCCAGGCATAACTTGCCACACTATAAATCGCTATCTTTGACGATTCGGCATGTTCCATCGGATTGGTTACAAAGCCCGACATCTCTTTGGCAATCGTAGTATCGTTGCCATACACAGGACCGAGAAGCAGATGATCGCGCACATAATCGGACACCGGGAAGTTCCACCAGATATAAGCCGGACGCTTGATTCGTTCGTTAATCCACGAAATACCGTCACGGGTAATATCGGAAATGACACGGTCTCCCGTCCACATAATCTGAATGGAAGGATTGAGTTTATCGCCCAGCGTAGTCAGATAATTGCCATTAGGATTCGACCAGCTTTTATTGTATTCCGTAGGGCACATCACCAGTTGGTTTATATCCGGTTTTACCTGTGCGAATTTCTCATCAATGTAGTTCAGCAGTTCCGCTTGTTTCTGCGGATTAGTACCTTCACCAGAGATATCATCAAAGAATACGGCAAACGAACGGACACCGAGCTGATACATCTTCTCAAACTTAGCGAGCAGAAGATCACGGTCTTCCTGACTCCATTTGATATCCTGTCCCGGATGGATCGCCCATACAAAGTCAACTTCGTTCTCGTTGGCTACCGCCACCAATTCCTGCAACTGGGCAGCTTCTTTGTCGGGATAAGGCAAACGCCAGTTGGGAGCACTATGATACGGATCATCTTTCGGACCGTATATATAGGTGTTCATCTTGTTTTTACCGTAAAACTTCAGTTGACTGAGGCGTGCCTGATGGCTCCAGGGAGTTCCGTAAAACCCTTCTACCACTCCCCGATACCGTACAGAAGGGTAATCTTTGATTTCTACTTCGGGCAGCTTCCCGTCTTTCAGCAATTGCGCAAAAGTTTGCAGAGCGTAATAAGTACCTCGTTCGTCGTTTCCGGCCAGTACGATTTCCTTTTCATTCACAGACAGGTAATAGCCTTCTTCATGGTCAGGAATCCGGCGGCTATATTTACGCACACTCTTGTCACCTTTCTCTCCAATAGAAATAAGCATCCCTTTCTTGCTGCTTTGCTTACCGGAAAGCAGTTCTTTCAGTACCTTTACAGCATGCGGATTGGCTTCTTCCCCGCCATTCAGCTGATAGACAGCAGGCAGATCGATGGTCTTGTTTTGAACAATGAGTTGTTGAGGAGGGGGTTGCAGACTAACATTCTGCGCAAAAACAGTAACAGCACACAGGAGGCAGGCTCCCAACAGATAAATCTTGTTGTTTTTCATAAGTTGTAATAATGGGGGTTAGTTATCATGACTTATATCATGGTGCAAAGAAACACTAATTTATCAAATTAAGCAAATTTATGGGGAACCTAGATCAAACAAATCAAAAAGAGCAAACAAAATAATCATAAAGACATACTTTTCTGATTTATTATTTCTATCTTCGTCCGCTGTTATACTTTTTATTTAAATACCCCCAATTACCATGAAAATCAAACATTTTCTACCCCTGCTATTGCTACTCGGTAGCAATGAAATGCTTACAGCACAAGAAATCGCTCTCACCCCACAACCGGCTCACCTTACCGTAAAAGACGGCCGCTTTGAGTTTGGCAACCAACTTAAAGCCAAAGTCGCTCCTTATCAGGGAGACAGCATCCGTATGGTCTTTGAATCATTCAAAAAGGAATTGCAAGAAGCAACCGGCATCAAGGTTTCATCTACTCAAAAAGAAGCTAAAGCAAGGATTATCTTAGATTTGAACCCACAACTTCCCGCCGAAGCTTATAAGCTGAACGTCTCGAAAGAACAAGTCCGGATTGAAGCCTCCCGTCCGGCAGGTTTCTATTATGCGCTACAAACGCTAAAGCAACTGATGCCCCGCAACGTAATGGCAGGCGTAGCAACGTCCGACCATTCACAATGGAGTCTCCCATCTGTCAAGATTGAAGATGCTCCCCGTTTCGAATGGAGAGGTTTTATGCTGGACGAAGGCAGACACTTCTTCGGTAAAGATGAGATAAAACGAGTAATCGACATGATGGCCATCTACAAAATGAATCGTTTCCACTGGCATCTGACAGAAGATCAAGGCTGGAGAATCGAAATAAAGAAATACCCCAAACTGACGGAGACAGGCGCATGGAGAAACAGCAAAGTACTTGCATACGGTGACGTGAAACCAGACGGTGAGCGTTATGGCGGCTTTTATACTCAGAAAGATATCAAAGAAATCGTAGCGTATGCAAAGAAGAAATTTATAGAAATCATTCCCGAAATAGACATTCCGGGACATTCACAGGCAGCCGTTGCAGCTTATCCGGAGTTCTTGGCGTGCGACCCGGAGAATAAACATGAAGTATGGCTACAACAAGGGATTTCTACTGATGTAATCAACGTAGCCAACCCGAAAGCGATGCAGTTTGCCAAAGAGGTAATTGATGAACTCACTGAATTGTTTCCATTCAATTATATTCATTTAGGCGGTGACGAATGCCCCACTAATAAATGGCAAAAGAATGACGAATGCAAGAAGCTGCTGAGTGAAATAGGTTCTTCCAACTTCAGAGACTTGCAGATTTATTTCTACAAACAACTAAAAGATTACATTGCCACCAAACCTGCCGATCAACAACGCCAACTTATATTCTGGAACGAAGTGCTTCACGGAAACACCAGTATCCTTGGCAATGACATCACCATTATGGCATGGATCGGAGCTAATGCCGCCGCAAAACAGGCTGCCAAACAAGGAATGAACACCATCCTGAGCCCGCAAATACCTTATTATATCAACAGAAAACAGTCGAAACTTCCCACGGAACCGATGTCGCAGGGGCATGGAACAGAAACTGTGGAGGCCGTTTATAACTATCAGCCGCTTAAAGACGTGGATGCTGCCTTGCAACCTTATTATAAAGGTGTACAAGCCAACTTTTGGACCGAATGGGTGACCGAACCTTCCGTTCTCGAATACCTGATGTTGCCACGTCTTGCCGCCGTTGCCGAAGCCGGATGGACACCACAAGAAAAAAGGAATTATGAAGACTTTAAAGAAAGGATTCGTAAGGATGCAGAGCTATACGACCTCAAAGGATGGAATTATGGCAAACATATCATGAAATAAGCAAACGCTTTCATTTGACTGCCGATAACTGGGGAGTGACTAAAAAGTCGGTAGTATCTCAATTCTCCTCCTTCGGGAAGCTACCCTTTATACACAAGTATATATTATTTTTTTTATCTTTGCTTGATGTTATTAGAGACAGATCAAATTCGTGATCCTCGGCTTTTGCGGCGTTTAAACTTAATTTGCTCTCAGATGGTTGTCCATCAAAGTGCTATAGTGAATCAATTTAGTAAGGAACATAAAGAAAAGATGGGTGCTTATAGATTTTTGAACAATTCCTCAGTCAGCTCTGATGCTATCTTATCAGGTCTGATACACACTTGCTGTAAGAATGCTTCCGGTCGTCAGCATTTACTGTGTATTCAAGATACCTCGGAGATAAACTATGAGGCTCATGTTGAGCGAATGAAGAAAAAAACAGCCAGTCCCGGCATTGTCGGTCAAAAGCAATGTGGTACTTTTTTGCATCCTGTCTTGGTAGTGGATGCCTCCAGTCATATTCCTATAGGCTTTTCTTCGGTTAAGCAGTGGAATCGCTCACCGGC
>CEAB01053817.1_pt1 | contig 12320 bp, 12 predicted proteins | sample 557651 | NCBI WGS metagenome assembly CEAB01 (sample SAMEA3182046, study PRJEB8094) | gut metagenome | biome: human; feature: gut; material: Stool; isolation source: human stools | place: Canada | collected 2011-11-15
CCTGCCAATAGTCATTTACCTTCTTAATAGTCTCAATAACCTTTGACTTTGTCCATACACTATCGGTAATTGTTTCATTCTGACTGTTACTCTTACCTGATTTACATCCTGCCATGCTAATACTGAAAACACAGCTTAATACCCAAAAAGAAATTTTTCTAAAGTTCATTAATTATACAGTTTTTCGTGGTTATTATTTAGGAAACAAAGATGCATGCTTTTTAGGACAGAAAGGTTCTAAAATGCGTCAAAACCGTACAAAAATCATTCAATATATAGAAAATTGTCTTTTTGAGGAAAGAACTATCAGATATCCTTGTTATAAAGCATACAAACTACAAGCCCACCATAACTAGTCAATACAATCAATAATAACCAAAGAATCTGAATGTGCCATGCTATTTGTTTTTTTATCATATATCTAGTACCAATAATGCAAGGCACAATAAACACTATTAATATGGATAAAACGGAAATAAGATAGAATACAGCCATAACTACTTTCAAACTTTTATTTAATCCAGTATTTAACAAGCAAAGAAATTACAATGAAGCAATAGCTCAAAACATTTCCACTAAGTATCGCCCACATCAATGCCCGGCTCTTATCTTTAAAGATCCATCTCACGGTCAAGTATTCAAGCCCGAAACTTCCGGCAAACATCAGAATCCAAGTAATGAGCATAGTCGGAAAGAAATCCGAACCAAACAGAAAATCAATTAATATACTGGCACATCCTATAACAATAGTCCCAATAACTCCAGAAACCAAGTTTCCAACTGTAGAGATAAGTAATGATTTTCCCCACAGATGAAAAGTCATCAATTTAATTATTACCATTTCAATAACAATGGTAGCCGGTATTATATACCAAAAACGAATAAAGCTTTCTCCTATAAGGACACCGCTCCAAACAAAATTCAATAATACTAAATTCATATCCTAATTATTTTTATAATATTTCGTCCAATACTCTGCGATTCTTATACAACACTACTTTTATATTCTTGCCCTTTCTCTTCCTCACCCTCACACTCTTCGTTTTCATACCGGGGTAATTAACCTTCAAAACTGCTCTCTTTCCGGATATTTGAAGGATGAATCGCCCATTGAGGTCAGAAAGCGTCCTATGAGCAGTTCCTTTTTCTACAACTTCTGCTCCTATTATCGGATGACCGCATTTATCCATTACTATTCCTTCTACAGAAATAGAATGTCTATCTTGTGAAACAAGGACAATTCCTCCTGCAACAATCGAATCTTTTCTAACAGCCTTCCATCCTACAACCTCTACTTGTGGAAGCATATTACAATCATTCTTCAAACTATCTTCTCCCACCTTTTGTCCATATAAAGAAGTAGTCCCCATAGTAGACATTCCCAACGAAACACCTACTATTTTGACAGCCAGCCCTATTCTTTGACGAAAAAGAAGTTGCTCTTCTAAATAGCGGACTTCAGCTTCACATTTTGGACATGTACCTAGGCAATCTCCCCGATATCTACATTTAGATGTTACAAGCTTTATGTCATTCGCTTCCGCTATCTGCTTCCGGATTGTCTTCAATATCCGGCACTTTTGCTTACCTTCTTTCATCTTACCAAAAACACATTACTTCTTATAATTTGTCGAGACTACCAACCTTATATACTGGGGCGGTAAAGCAATAGACTCCGAATTATACCGGAAATATGCCCCGCCACCGGCTCCTCTGAAATCAATTGTTTCGGCATGATACCCCTCGGGTAATTTCAGTATCAGAATTAAAGAGCGGATAGCATGACGTTTTAACAACGACTTTCTTTGTTCGTAAGAATCACATTTGATATTTTTTATAGCTGTCATTATCAAATCCAACGAGCGTAAAGGGCATCCTTGAATGTTTAATGAATGCAACTTCCTGTTTGAACTGAAATCTAACTGCGCAATCTGATTCCCACTGCAATTCAAAATTTCCAACTCCTTGTTAGCACTCAAATCAATCTTCTCCAATTCATTATCTTCACAATTCAGTTCCTTCAAATAGGGAAATTCACTAAATACAGGAATAGCTTCCTTTCCTACTTCCGCTATCGAAAGTTTACGGAGATAAATGCCCGCTTCATTTTCTTTTTGACGTGGAAGTGACAATTTTCTCAACAGACGGTAATCTTCATTACGGTTGCGTATCCATGTATATCCTTGCTGCCCACATACAAGCGACTCCAATTGGAAGTTTTGATTCAAGTTCAATTCGCCTATATAATTTCCAGCACAATCCAACTCCCGCAATTCCGTATTACACGACACATCCAATGTTTTTAATTTATTCCAACTACAATTCAATTGTTTTAAATAAGGTAGGCGGCCTATATCCAGATTCTCCAATCTATTTCTTGAACAATCCAGCTTCAGAACCCCCTCTTTAGCATGTCTGTTATCCGGGAGCAACAATTTGACCAAAACGCCGGGTCTTTCATCTCCATCAAGTACTCCCCAAGCAGTCTGTCGTTTAAGAATCACAGATTGAAGTCGGCGATTGCGACTCAAGTCTACTGTGGATAAGTTATTAAAAGAGCAATCCAGCTTCTGCAAATAAATATTTTTCCGTAAATCCAATGTTTCCAAACCACAACCAGTACAAGTGAAAGAAACCAGGTCCCGACAACCGCTCACATCTACAGCAGGTAGATAAAAGTCTTTGATTTTCAGTTCACGCAACTCTTTAAATACGGAAAATGAAGGAATATGCAAAATGGTATCACGCCGTCTCCCTTCTATCTCAAGGTATCGCAAAGAAGTAAAGTATTCAAGTCCTTCCAACGAACTAATCTTAAAGCTACAAGATTTTCTGGATTGTCTATCCCAAACACGAAAGTCTGTTTGCAATTCCAGTTTTTCGATCGCTTTTATTTCCAAAAGTGAGATATAAGAAGTATCGGAAATCATCTCCTCCTTTAACAACGCCATCTTCAAAGATGGATGAATCTTGTCTGCTAGATTGCCTTTAAAACCGGGTAACGTAGCCGAATAGACATGTAAACTTGTGAATAACATCATTCCCCATATTAATATTCTCATTATAGTACTAATTTAGAGAGTCAAACAATCAATTTAATATATTCTTTTGATGAATGGGCACAAGATAAAGAGAATAAATGGAATCAAAGAGGAAATTATGTACCCAAAAAGTTTACATTTTTTCAATAACCTCTAAAGACTCCGAATAATACCGAAAAAAGTTACAATGAAGAATCACTGATATTTTGAAAAGTAACATAGTATTTATATCAGAATGAGAGAAAATTTTATAGATATTACTTCGAGAACAACATAGCTGCTCCGCAAACCAAGTAATAGACCGATTTTGACGGTATAATTCTTTTTGTATCAACTGACCTATATGTACCATGTTCCATCAAATTCATAAAAAGAAAGTTATGGAAGGCACATAAAGCCTTCACATAACTTCTACCAATAATTAATCCTTAAACAATCTTTCTATTAAAACTAAACACACATCTATCTATTTACTTTGGGGAATAATCAAAAAACTAAACCCACACGGCCCGCCACCTCCATTCTCCAGCCGAACCAAAACCTTATTCCACCCCTGTCGAAACTGAAAAGGAGCGATATGTTCATCAATATTATACCAACTGGTTCCATAGTCACGCCATACATCCTTGCCGTTAATCCATACACGCCCGCTGTCATCCGTACCGATAGCTACCAGCATCGTCGTAGCCTCATCAAAATAAAGCTCGGTATAAGCATAGTAAGTTGAATGACCGGTAGTCACAGGTGGGACATTGTGCATCGATTCACTCTGCATAAACTTCCAACGTAGCGTCCCGTCAAGCTGTACCTCGTCTCCGATAACTTTTAGCGGATCGGAATCCGTTTCCGCAATTCCTGTTCCTATCTGTCCATCAGTATATACAGCATCAAAGTCAATAGAAACTTCTGGTGGATGAACGATGGAAAAATCCTCCCGACCGAAGCTCTCCCACGGTCCAATCATATACCATGTATTGATATAGAGCCATCCCTTACGTTCTGCATCTTTAGAGAAACGCCGTCCGGGCAACGCTTGTGCTTTCACCATTTCCTTACTCAACTTCGATCCAGAATAAGCACTGAACGTTCCCTTTCCGCCTCCAGAAGCAGAAACCTCTCCACTGCCTCCCATCCCCATACCAGTTCCGTTCCCATTACCGCTACCATTGCCTCCGGGACCTCCATTCCCCGGACTGCCAGTACCTTGTCCCATTCCGTTTCCAAAATTACCAGCCTGACGAACTGCCCCGAACAACCCTTCCAAACGAGATTGTGCCAACCCTGCCTGACGAGTAGCTTGTCCGAGCAACCCACGATAATTATTCAAATCAGCAGTGCTCTTTATTTCCAATCCTCCACTAGCATTACTGCCTGCCGAAGTTGCCCACTCACTATCCCTTGACTGCATTCTTATCAATTCATCAAAACTCGGCATACGTGAATTACCCGCTTTCAAAGAACTATACACTTCAGGAAACGACTGTCCCTTGGATAAAGACTGTTTAGCAGCACTCACAGCCAAATGACTTTGTTGAATTTCAGCCTCATAGTCACGTAATACAGCATAAAGTTCTTCGACAGAAGCATTATCTGACGGATTTCCTGCTCGAGGAATAGCCCGTGCTTTCGATGTATCATTCGCATCAGCAGGTGCTCCCCACGGCAGTTTTCTTTTCTCCACTTTCGCCAACATATCGTCTTTACGCCGTCTCATTGTTCCAGCCATCGTTTGAAACTTCTTCACCTGCTCTTCCAGATTCTTCTTTACCAAAACTTCCGACTGTTCTACCAACTGTCTGGCATAATTAGCAGGTAGTGCCCGTTGTGCCTGTTCCTGTTTTACCTTTTCCGTCAAACTCTTTCTGGACTTTTGATTTTTCTGCTGTTTCATTTGCAAAGCTATCACCTCCTGATCCGGAGACGGCATCTTCCAAATATAGAGTGCTCCGCCCACAAAACAAATCAATGCTATCATCCATGATAGGATAACCGTCAGACGGCTACTCCCTGTTGTAGTTTTCGTCATACGTCCTGATTCCTATATTAGTTAAGTTATAAAACTGGCAAGCATCCATCACTTCTACAAAACGTCCGAACGGAGTATGCCTGTCCATATCAATGCGAATACGCTTTCCCGGGTCAGTGATACATGTCTGCCGTAACTGTTCCATCATAAAATTGGTAGAACAAGGTTGCCCGTCCCAATAAAAATTACCATCGGCATCCAATCCTACAATAGCCTGCTTATCATCCGGCTTCAATTTAACGGCCGATTGTGAAGTTGGCAGATCAACGGGAATATCCCTATTTTTCACTTTCGTCATGGTAGATACCAGAAAGAAAATAAGCAATAAGAACACACAATCAATCAAAGGAGACATGGAAACTTCCGGTTCATCCTCGTTATTAAATAATGATAGTCTCATAGGCTTAATAAGGTTTGCTTCCAAGGCGTACACGTGTATGTGTAAACCCCTGTATTTGACATTGGTCGAATATCTCTATTACTGTACTTACCGGTACAGTACGATAGGCCGTCACATCGATATTTGTTTCCACTCCCCGACTATTGCGTAATTCAGAAAGAAAAGCGCTTAAATCTTTTACAGGCAAGTAAATACTTTCCCCCGAATAGGCATCGTGTCCTACTACCTGATACACATTCTTCTTTTCGTCTACTGCGATAATCACCGCTTCCTCGCCTGCCCGTGTAGTGGAAAGGCTTGAAGTCATTGTAGGAAGCGTTAACGGAATCTGCATTTCCCATTTTTTCATCATCGTAGTTACTAAAAAGAAAATGAGCAGCAAGAACACACAGTCTATCAAAGGAGACATTTGCACTTCTACCTTATCATCGTCATCATAATTCAGTCTCATTCTTTTCCTCCTTGTTGTCCAGATACAATTTGGTAATCACTTCTTCCACTTTTACCTCTACCAGTGAAGCCATACGCATGATACGATTCTTGATAATAAAGTATAAAGCAATGGCAGGAGCAGCTATAATCAAACCGGCAGCAGTTGTTATCAATGCTTTGGAGATAGAATCAGACAAAATAGAGGCACCACCTTCATCCCCATATAAAGCAACCAGGCCAAACGCCTCGATCATACCGACCACAGTACCTAACAAACCAATTAACGGAGCCAATGAAGCGATAACAGAAAGAGGATATATACGTGCCAAATGTGTACGAATATCACGTGCAGCCATGTCACCTGCCGTCTGGCTTACAGCCTCACGCCCGGCTTTTACATGCTCAAAAATAAAACGCAGTGAGTTCGCTAGCGTAGAAGGATACTTGTCACAAGCAGCCAATGCTCCTTTCAAATCCCCATTTGCCAAACATTCATTGACACTTTTGCACAAAGGTTTCGGAGCCAGGCGACCTTGACGCGAAGTTATCAGTCTCTGAATTGCAATTACAAGAGCTATCAATCCCAACAAATACAATGGATACATCATTGTACCACCTGCCTTAATCTGTGCTCCCCAGTCGATTTGTACTCCCTGATCAGCAGCGATACTATCTGATGCAGCCTCATCATACATCAACTCATCATCTTCCTCCACTGCCGGAACGGCTGTTGCAATTTCACTCGGAAGTACTTTCGGAGCATTTCTTATATCATCCTGCGTTCTTGCCAGAAAGATTTCGTCAAAACCTGCATCCCGTCTTTCAGGACAAATAAATGACATTCCGGTTAACGTAATATTACCGAAATCATTCCAAAGGTCGCGTGTCATCACCATCCAGTGTCCAGGCTTGTCACCAAGATCCAGACCTTTCAACTGGTTTATCAAATCTTTTGGTTCTCCGGCGATATAAGTAAAATCATATTTCTTTCCTTTTTGACTAGCTGACTTTTCGGAAACATGAAATTTCATTCCGATCTGTTCTCCCCCCCCATTTCACCCAGGCAAAAGTAATATAACGATATTCACCCGGTCCCGGGTTTTCTCGGATAGGAATAGATAAACCAGTCATTTCTGCGGGACTTTTAGCAGCTCCTACATATATATAGTTTTCTGCCTTCTTTGAGTACCCTCCTTTCCGAACATACTTGTTATCTTTTACCCATTGTGCCCCATCCGGCAGTTTAGTACTAAACAGTTCGTATAGTCCTTTACCGGATTTGCCATTCGTTTGTGCCGGAAGCGGGGTAGTAAACAACAGTGTTGCTCCCAAGATGCATACACCTACTATCCCTTTCTTTAAACCAAATTTCATTTTCGTGTAATTCATGTCTATCCTTTTTTATTATTAATTTTAAAATTATAGCCAACGAAAGTCATCGAACTAATTCACAGTGGCAAAGTTCTTAAAAATAATAGAGAAACGGGTATTCTAATCATTCAAAAAGTTCCAAATCTTTGGCATACGACTTTATAAAAAGTCCGATAATCATTCAAAGAGGGGCAAAAATAAATCATATCTGAATCTTCCTTCACAAACAGTTGCTCATACGCTATAAATTAAAGGGGATGTGTCAAGACTAAGACACATCCCCAACATATAAGTAAGCCGCATACCTAAACTGTCAAAGATTAGTGTATGCGGCTATTCGAAATCAATAGCACTTGGCATCTTAAGAATTATCTTCCACTATTTTCCATTCCACGATTCCACGTGTCTCGGAAGAAAAGTTCACACCGATCTTATATAATTTACGAGAATCCTTGGCGAAAGGCAAAGCATACCCTTTTTCCTCTATTTGACATAAAGCCTCGTCAGTGCTACCATCCAGTTTCAGTTCCATTACATAGATATAGTCTTTGGTTTGCAGCACAACATCGATACGACCATTGCTGGTAGTACGTTCCACATCGGTATAAAATCCCATCATCTTAAATACCAAGTACATCGCATTCTGAAAATAAAGCTCCATCTTCCCCACTATCTTATAGTCGGTATCGGCAAACATGGATTGCAGACGCTGCATGAAACTATCAGGCTCTCCTCTCTCGATATCCATAATAAAATTGGTAATGAGAAAACCTGTTTTCTCTTCTTCTATCGGTGTATAAAAAGGAACTAAGTACTTTATGAAACCTGTCTCCACCTCCTTGTTTGGGAAACCCAGCCGATAGATACCGAAACGGTCATCATATCCTTTTATTGTCAAATATCCGCTTTGGTAAATAACAGGAATGGGATTGCGCGACATAGAGTCTATACTATTCAGTAAATCACCCGAAACCTGCTCCTCGGTAATCCTATCCAACCTATAGTTGGAATGTTTCAGCAGATAAACCAAGAAAGACGGAGTACCTGTCTCAAACCAATAATCGGAGAACTTCAGCTTAGACAACGTATTAAAGATACTGAATGGATTGTAAAGTCCTACAGTATCATAATCGAAATGATAACCGTCATACTGTTCTTTCAACTTGACGTAACATTCCTCTTTCGTCAAGCCGTTCCTTTCACCCAATAATGCCACATCGCCATCAAAGTTTTCATGAAGTTCCTTATCCGTAATGCCGCAAATATCCATGTAACGATAGTCCATCGATATATCATTCAGATTGTTCAAATCACTGAATACGCTCACCTTGCCGAATTTCGTCACACCGGTTAGGAAAGCCAGCTTTATATATCTATCCTGCGACTTGAGTACGGAATAAAAAGCTTTCAACAGATTACGATATTCCGCCTGTAATGTCTCGTTACCAATAGCCTGCAACATAGGCTTATCGTATTCGTCCACCAAGATAACCACACGATGCCCTGTTTTCTCGCAAGCACGTCTTACAATCCCTTCAAAGCGCAACGGCAAAGAGGTCTCCACCGCCCTTGTACCATAAAGTTGCTCCCAATAAGAAAGAGTACTGTCCAGCCGTCTTCGCAAGCTATCCGGTTCTTTGTAGTTCTCCGTATTCAGATCCAGATGCAGGATAGGATGTTCTTCCCATTTCTGTTCCAGCTTCTCAATGGCAAGCCCTTTGAAGAGTTCTTTTTTTCCGCTCAAATAAGCTTCAATGGTAGATAACAGCAGACTCTTCCCGAAACGGCGGGGACGGCTAAGGAAATAATAACGACCGGTAGTCGCCATCCTATACACCAACGCTGTCTTGTCTACATATACATAACCGTCGTTTATCAAACTCTCGAAATTCTGTATACCAATAGGAAATTTGCGTATCACACTATCCATAGTTATTCTTCATTTAATAATTATTCAAAGATAAACATTATTTTCGAGTGACATTCTCACATTCCAAGTAATTTTTATAAGCCCTTCACCTTTTCGCTACAGAACCCTATCCATAGGCTAAAGCGGGTGAAGGTCTCCCCCTTCACCCAAGCCGTCACTCAAGGCATCACCCAAACCGGTTCTCTCTTACCCAATTTTTACCACCCGATACACATTTCCAAACTTAGTATGCTTACGTTCTATCCCCACCGCTACCAATATTTGCGCCAAACTTGCCGGATTTGCACCACGCATAGCTACAGGATTCCTCTTTTTTAAACATTGAAATATATCAGCCGCAGAAAGAAGATCACACTCCTCTCTTCTTTCCGCCGACCGATAACAAGCACGCAACACATCTTCCACTGGCCCTTGACGGTAAAACGACAGATTGCTCTTTTGCAATTCCTGTTCTTCTTCTTTCGTAAACCAATAACGTTGACCGGACAGAATTGCCACTTTCAACTGCGCATAAAGTTGCTCATGCTCAATCGCTTCACAATCAATAGGGTGCTCTACTTCCACACAAATAAACCTGCGGCTACCAGTTGGATCAGTGAGCAAATCTTTCCTGTTAGACGTACCAATAAAAGAAGCTATTCGTGGTAAGACACGATAGTTCTTCTGGTAAGCTTTGCACAAACTCAATGAAGCCATCTGCATCAGATTCTTCAACAAAGGCATTTTTGCAGGAGAAAACTTGTCAAATTCATCCAAATTGAGAAGTCCCATCTCCGCCAGTCTGCGTTCCACATTTCCCTGACTTGTCAAATCCACCTTATCCATATAATAACGCCGAAGTACAGGAGGGAGTAAAGACTTACAAAAGGTAGATTTAAAATATCCCTGTTCTGTACTAATGAGCAAGGGAGCTACACTATTCGCATGGTCGCCCATTACCCCCATCCATTGTGCCGTCATCCCCAACATCCAAATACGGAATCCTTTTTCCCACAACGGGTTTTCGGAAACCCGTCGTGCCAATGCAGACACACGATCTATCCCATCCCACTCCGGCAATTCATCCAGATACAGCCTAAAAGGATGATATTCTGCTATACGAGTGGAATAAATACACCGCGACAAATCACGATCCCAGCATGCAATACCGGCCTCATGCGCTTCCAGGCAGATCGTATTCAACACACGTTGATTGACAGGCTGAAATCCCTCGTTCATCTGTTCCAACAAACGAAATTCTGTTTCTTCCGTCAGCACATTATAACGGAAATCATAATGAGATTTCAAGAAAAGGTCTACACTTTCAGCCAACTGTTTCGTTTTAGAAAGCGAATCCCTCTCTTTGAGCCCCTTTCTCTCTTTAGGCTCTTCATAATAACTAACCGAAGGCTTTAATACGTCTTCCATTAATCCTTCACACTCTCCACTTTTATAAAAGCGGTTTACAAACTTCTGCCATAATGAAAGCAGCACACTTTTCTTGTCCATAAAATTTCGTTTTTAGTATTTAATGGATGCGAATATAATATCCGAAATATGGGATTTACAACTTTTTAATCCCTTCATTTTTATAAAAATGAACTTGGCGTTTTACCTTATTATTTCTTGTTTATCTCCTAATTAAACCTTATCTTTGGTACCGACATTTATAGTTTATCACAATAATGATAATATCTTATCACAGTAATGACATGCATATATCATGTTAATGATAAGCACTTATCGCAACAATGATAAATAACAGATATCAAGAAGAAAATTAAGAAACATCAAAAAGATAATCTACAAACATCTAAAGAAAAAAGAAAGACTATGGCAGTACAATTTGAACTATATAAGACTCCGATGCCGAAGGAGAAGAAAAACAAGGTAAGATATCATGCGCGTCCGATTAGTTATGAAACAGTAAATACGAAAAAACTGGTTTACCGGATTCACGATCGCTGTTCATTAAGCCCGTCTGATGTGACAGCAACTTTGGAAGAACTGAAATACGAAGTGGCACAATGCCTTAAAGAAGGGAAAAAGGTGCATATCGACGGATTGGGATATCTACAAGTAACTCTTTCCTGCGAAGAAGAAATACGGGATCCTAAAGATAAGCGAGTGCATAAAGTTAAACTGAAAGCAATCAAATTCAAAGCAGACAAAGAACTGAAAGCCGAACTTTCCGATATGGAATTCCACCGTTCAAAATACAGGCCGCATTCTGCCGGACTTTCCGAAGTGGAGATAGATATGGAATTGACAAAGTATTTTGCAGAAAACCAACTGATCACTCGGAAAGACTTCCAGTACCTCTGTGGAATGACACAAATTACTGCATACCGCCATATTAAAAGATTGATCGCAGAAAAGAAGTTGCAAAACAAAGGGACTACCCACCAACCCATTTACACACCCGTTCCGGGCAATTACAGGGTTTCGGTAGCTGTGAAATACAAAGAATAAGAAATGAAAGAGCGGGTGAAACTCTAACCCTTCACCCGCCTTCTCCCTTCCAATAAGGGTTTCACGAAAATGTGAAGTAAGCCATCAGTATTGAGTCGTTATATAATTATGCTTCGGTATTACAAAATATCATTAGCCTGATGAGCTTCAAGAGCAATGGCAAAATATAATAAATCGGATGGTAGTCCTTTCCTTTGAATCGACCATGTCTATTTACATTATCTTCTTAAATAATCCTCCAATAGTCTCATACCCAACTCGTGTTGTGGCGTTTCACAACAATAATAAGGCTTGTTATTCACAAAGAAACAGACACGTGGATATGTTCTCCCTCTGGTCAGAATGAAAAAAGAACCATCATCAGAATGTTCTCTTGCATATTCAAATTCTTTATGTCCCGGGTCTTGTGGGGATACTACAATAATTTCCCATCGTTCAGGACCTTTGGCATTTCTCAATTTCTCAATCACCCTATCAGCATATTCTTGCCCGAACAGTTCAACCTGGTCTCTATACATCCGAGGATTAGTTTCTTTTGTAAAATTACTCCTGTCTGTATATAAAGCATAGAAGTACAGAGTCTCCCCTTTTTCATTCTGTCCATAGAAGCTAGCAAAATCTTTTTGAGGCATCAGTATTTTATCAGAATCTGTAATAGACGGTAAAGAT
>CEAB01062290.1_pt1 | contig 12318 bp, 8 predicted proteins | sample 557651 | NCBI WGS metagenome assembly CEAB01 (sample SAMEA3182046, study PRJEB8094) | gut metagenome | biome: human; feature: gut; material: Stool; isolation source: human stools | place: Canada | collected 2011-11-15
GTAACGACTCGCAGAAGATCCATGGCGAAGCCATGTACACCGCACTTACATTGCGCAGCGCGTGCAGCTCTTCAAGATAAAAACTGCCAATGTGCGGGGTCAAGGGGTAAGACCCCTTGCCTTTCTCTGGGGGTTCCAAAGGGGGTATTCTCTTTGGAAAGAGAATACCCCCTTTGTCTCGCGTCCCCTGCGAATAGGGGGACAAAAAGCAGCAGCGCTTTCACGCTGCAAAAACCCACCGCGCAGCGCGCGGACAATAAGGAGTTATTATGTTAAAAAACGTCAAATGCGCCCGCTGCGTCAAGTGCGGGAAAGAATACGAGGCCACGGCGAACCTCACGAACTGCTCGTGCGGCGGCATTCTCGACATCATCTATGACTACGACTACATCAAAAAGAACCTGACGAAGGAAACGCTCAAGTCCCGCCCGAACACGATGTGGCGCTACCGCGAGCTGCTGCCGGTCGAGGAGACGACACCCGACACACCGCTGCGCGTGGGCTGGAGCCCGCTCTACGAAGAGCCGCGCCTTGCAAAGCAGCTCGGCCTCAAAAAGCTCTGGGTCAAGGACGACGGACAGAACCCGACGGCGTCGCTCAAGGACCGCGCGTCCGCCATGGCGGTCGCCAAGGCGGGGGAGGCGGGCGCGAAGATCATCGCCTGCTCGTCCACGGGCAACGCCGCGAGCTCTCTTGCGGGCAACGCCGCGGCCGCGGGCCTCAAGACTTTCATCTTCGTTCCCGAGCGCGCGCCCAAGGGTAAGGTCGCGCAGCTGATGACCTTCGGCGCAAACGTGATCTCCGTCAAAGGCAACTATGAAGAGACGTTCGAGCTGTCGAAAAAGGCCATCGACAAGTGGGGCTGGTACAACCGCAACGCGGCCATCAACCCGTACCTCTCCGAGGGCAAGAAGACCGTTTCGATCGAGATCGCCGAGCAGCTCGACTGGAAGATGCCGGATTATCTCGCCATCTCCGTCGGCGACGGCTGCACCATCGCAGGCGTGTGGAAGGGCCTCAAGGACCTGTACGCCATCGGCTTTATCGACAAGCTCCCGCGCCTCATTTCCGCGCAGGCCGAGGGCTGCCACCCCATCAACCGCGCCATCGCGGAGAACAAGCCCTGGGAGCCGATGGAGGAGAACACGCTGGCCGACTCCATCGCCGTCGGCGTGCCGCGCAACGCGGACAAGGCGCTCATGGCGATCCGCGAGTCGAACGGCATCGTCGTGAACGTGACGGACGAGGAGATCATGGCGGCGCAAAAGCTGCTCGGCACGACCTGCGGCGTCTTCGGCGAGCCCGCGGGCGTCACCGGTACGGCGGCAGTCAAGAAGCTCTGCGAGCAGGGCGTGCTCGGTGAGAACGACACGGTCGTCTCCGTCGTGACGGGCAATGGACTCAAGGATGTGGCCAACGCCATCAAGTTCTGCGGCGAGCCGATGAGCCTGCCGAACGACCTTGACCTGCTGGTCGAGGAATTCGACAAGCGCGGCATCAAGACCGAAGCGTAACAGAAAAAGAAGAGCCCCGTGAATCGCATGATCCGCGGGGCTCTTTTCATACAAAATACTTTTTGACAAATGGGATCTGGTGAAGCAGCGCTGAGACGAGGAACGACAGCGCGCCGATGATCAATGTCAGCAGGGGAACGGAGAAAAACACGTTGAGTGACAGCGTGTTGAAGTGCAGAAAAATGTCGAACGATTCGATGAACAGCGGGTGTACGAGGTACGCGCCGAAGCTCCAGCGCGACAGCGCGCGAATGCACCTGTGACACTTTTCGCTTAAGTTCGGGAAGTTCAGATGCTCTTTGGCAAAGACGAACAGCCCCACGCAGACAAACAGTACATTGAGCGAATCGTAGCCGTAGAACAGCTCTGTTGCCGCGCCCTGCAAACGCGAGGCGAACGACGTCAGCACGACCGTGAGGACGAAGCCGAGCACACCGAGCGCGTAAAGCACACGCTTTGCGGTCAAGGAAAACTCCTTGCGGACCAAATAGTAACCGAGCACAAAGTAGGGGACGAAGCCGAGCGTGAAATGATAATAGAATTTGCCCGTGAGCGCCTTGAATTCAGCGCAGTACTGCCACGAGAGAAGCGACACGGCCGACGCGATCTGCGGCAGCAGGAACGTAAAGATGAGCGTGAGCAGTAGAAAATAGCGCAGGAGCTTTTCATCCAGCACGATGGGGCGAAGAAACGGTACGATCAGATACAGTCCCACGATCATAAAGAGGAACCACATGTGATAGTGACCGTTGAGAAACTGTTGCAAAATAAGGTTCGTCGGGCATCCCTCGAAGTTCACCATGAAGACGGCGTAGAGCGCCGACCAGAAGACAAACGCTGTGACAAGACGGAGAACATTCTTTTTGAGAATGTGCAAAAGACTCTGCGAGCCGGAGAGGAACAGCGAGCCGCTGATCATCACGAAAACCGGAACAGCCCAGCGCACAGCACTGTCGTAAAGGTTGAAGGCTTGCCATGCTCTTGTGTGAACGTCCGTGTCGGCCCAGTGCTGCGCGGACAGATGCAGCACGATGACGGCGAAAGTCGCCAGAATGCGCAGTACGTCAAAATACGCGATGCGCTGCGGTTGTGTCTGTTCCATACTTAACGTTCGACCGCCTTTTCAGGATCGGCGTTCTCTGCCGGTGCGGTCTCCTCGGCAGCGGGGGAGGCAGACTCATCCGCTGCGGGCTCTGCCGCGACAGCTTCGGCCTCCTGCGCCTGCTGGGCGGCCATGGCCTCGGCGCGGCCTTCTTCGCGCGCCTGCTTTACGGCCTCCTCGCGGGTCTTTTCCGCCTTGGCGCGCTCCTTTTCGACCATGTGCTGAGCGTGCTTATTTTGCAGCTTGAACACCAGCCGCAGCACGAACACGAACACCACGATCGCAAGGCCGAGCCAGCTCCAGAACTTGAGTTCGAAGAGCGTCTTGACCGTCCAGTACTTCGCCTGCATGCCGAGGAAGCAGAACAGGATCGACACGGCCAGCGCCGCGCCGAACAGCAGTACCCACAGCACCGACTTGACGGCGCTGTGCTTGCGCACGCGCAGGTGCGCGATCAAAAACAGCAGACTCAGCAGAAAAAACGCAGGGAACTGCGCAAATAAAATTTCCCTCAGATCCATATCTTACCTCACAGTGCGCATTTGCCGCGCTTCAAGTATTCGCCCATCTTGCCGCCGACGACCTTGCCGCCGTCCACCTGCAGCTGACCGCGCAGGTAGACCTTCGACACGCCGCCATTCGTGCGGAAGCCCTCGAACGGCGTGTAGCCCGCCTTGGAGAGCATGTCCGCGCCGTGGAGCACGTGGCTCGCGCCGGGATCGTAGACGACGATGTCGGCGTCGCTGCCCGCAGCGATGACGCCCTTGCGGGGGTAGAGACCATAGAGCTTGGCGGGATTTTCGCTCAGCGCGCGGCAGACGCCGCCGAGCGAGAGCTTGTTTTCATTGATGGCCACAGTGTAGACGACCTCGCCACGCGTTTCGACGCCGGGAAGACCGCCGGGGATCTTCGTAAAGTCGTCGCGGCCCATGTCCTTCTGCTCGAGCGTGAACGAGCAGTGGTCGGTCGAGATGGTCTGCACCTCGCCGCGGCGCAGCGCCTTCCAGAGCGCTTCACTGTCCTCCTGCGAGCGGATCGGCGGCGCGCAGACATAGCGCGCGGCGGAGGAAAAGTCGGGATCGTAGTAAACGCCGTCGTCGAGCGCCAAATACTGAGGGCAGGTCTCGACATACACGGTCTGTCCGCGGCGGCGCGCCGCGGCGATCTCGTCAAGAGAAGCACGGTTCGTCGTGTGGACGATGATGACGGGCGCGTCGGCCGCCTGCGCGATGCGCAGCAGACGCGAAACAGCCTCGGCCTCTAAATAGTCGGGGCGGGAGATCGGGTGCGATACGACGTCCGCGCCCAGGCCGCTCGCCTTGAGTTCGGCGATGCGCGCGTCGATGACGCCCGCGTTCTCACAGTGGACGCCCGCGATGCCGCCGCGGGCCTTGAGCGCTTTCAGCGCGCGGTAGACCGCGCCGTCGCCGATCATCATGGCGGGGTAGGTGAGGTACATCTTGAAAGACGTGATACCGGCGTCGAACATCGCGTCGAGCTCAGACTCGATGCTCTCGTTCCAGTCGTCGATGGTCATATGGAAGCCGTAGTCGCAGTAGCACTTGCCGTCGGCCTTTTTATGCCAGAGATCAAGCCCATAGGCAAGGGATTCCCCTTTATTGGGGCAGGCAAAGTCAATGACCGTCGTCGTGCCGCCGCGGATGGCGCTTTTGCTGCCGCTTTCAAAGTCGTCGGCCGTCGTGGTGCTGCACACATCGAGATCGAAGTGCGTGTGCGCGTCGATAAAGCCGGGGAAGAGCATGCAGCCCGTCACGTCGACGACCTCGCTCTGCGCGGCGAGCTCGGGCGGGATGTGGCCAAGCATTTCGACCTTTTCCCCGTCGATGAGCACGTCGGCGCGGCGGCAGCCGCGGCCGCTGACGACATAGCCGCCTCGAAGCAGTGTTTTCATGGAAGAAGCCTCCTTATCTGAGAGAAAAAATTCCGTACCAAATTGACAAAAGCATAGCATACTTTTTACCTGATTTCCATAGAGTTTGGAAAAAATGTGAGAAGCGCCAAGATTTTTGCCGCAAATTCGGAACAATGCCGTATTGAGAAAGTAGCAGACATACGATACAATAAAATCATACCACATTCCGCTTTTATTTGTACAAAAAGCGAACTTTTAGCGCGCAGACCAACTGAGAGATGTGAAAAGAAGCTGCGTGTCACGAAGAGCGGACAGAGAAAAAGCGGAGTGAAAAAATTGAGGAGGAAAACACTATGCGCAAGTTCCTATCCGTTCTGCTCGCAATGACGATGGTTCTCAGCCTGACTGTGACCGGCTTTGCGATCGAGGACACGGCAACTACAAGAGAGCCCGAAGTCATGACCGAAGAAGCGACGATGGCGGGCAAGACCGTGATCCTGCACACAAACGATGTGCACGGCGCGGTTGAAGGCTATGCCTACATCGCACAGCTCAAGGCCGACTATGAGGCCAAGGGCGCCGAGGTCATTCTCGTCGACGCCGGCGACTTCAGCCAGGGCACGACCTATGTCAGCTCCACCAAGGGCGCTGATGCGGTCACGATGATGAATGCCGCCGGCTACGATGTCGTCACCCTCGGCAACCACGAGTTCGACTACGGCTATGCCCAGCTCAAGGAAAACATGACCAAGGCGAACTTCAAGGTTCTCTGCGCCGACGTGTACAACGCCGACGGCACCACCATTTTCGATGCGAACTACACCTACACGACCAAGACCGGCGTGAAGATCGGCTTCTTCGGCATGGAGACCCCCGAGACCCAGACCAAGGCCAACCCCGCGCTCATCAAGGGCCTGACCTTTGCGACCGGTGACGCCTTCACCAAGGCTGCCGCCGATCAGGTCGCGGCGCTCAAGGATGCAGACGTTGTCATCTGCCTTGCGCATCTGGGCATCGACGCTGAGTCTGCTCCCTATCGCTCCACCGATCTCTACGCTGCCGTCAAGGGCATTGACTTCATCATCGACGGTCACTCCCACACCGTGATGACCAAGGGCGAGAAGGGCGAGTCCATTCAGTCCACCGGTACCGCGTTTGCCAACATCGGCGTGATCGTCATCGACAACGCCACCAAGAAGATCGAGAGCAACTCCCTCTTCGAGATCAAGGAAGACACTGCCAAGGACGCGACCGTTGCCGCCGCCGCGCAGAAGATCATTGACCGCGTCGACAAGGAATACGGCGTTGTGTTCGCCAAGAGCGAGGTCACGCTCAACGGCGCGAAGGCCCCCAACGGCAACCGCGACAGCGAGACCAACAACGGCGATCTCATCACCGATGCAATGCTCTGGAAGGTCATGCAGAACAAGGAAGGCCTGACCGTCGATGCTGACAATGTGGTCGCCATCACCAACGGCGGCGGCATCCGCGCTGCCATCAAGCCGGGTGATGTCACCAAGAAGGACATCAACACCGTTCTACCGTTTGGCAACACGGTCGCAGTCATCTATGTCACCGGCGCAGAGCTTCTTGAAGCGCTCGAGGCTTCCACCTACAGCCTGCCCGTCGGCGGCTTCCCGCAGGTTGCCGGCATCAACTTCACCCTCTCCACGGCTGTCGCTTATGATGCCAATGCTGAGACCTATCCTGCTTCCACCTACTATGGTCCCAAGAGCATCAACCGCGTGGTCATCAACAGCATCAACGGCAAGGAGTTCAAGGCGGACGATACCTATGCGGTCGTTACCAATAACTTTGTTGCCGGCGGCGGCGACACCTACTATGCCTTCGCTGCTGCTTCCGCACAGTTCGATACCGGTATCCCTCTGGACGAGGCTGTGATGGAGTACGTCACCACCGAGCTCAAGGGCGTGATCGGTGCGCAGTATGCCGCGCCTCAGGGCCGCATCCTGATGAACCCGTTCAAGGATGTCAAGGTTTCCTCCTGGTTCGGCAAGTATGTCATCGACCTCTACAATGACGGCATCATCAACGGCACCTCCGCCACCACCTACACGCCCGACGCCAAGCTGTCCTGGGCGGCCGCGCTCAAGCTCCTGCTTGTCAGCCACGGCGATCTCAAGAGCGAGGACGCTACCGGCGCCGACTGGAGCAAGAACACCATCGCCAAGGCTGCTGAGCTGGGCCTCGCTGCCGCCGACCTCGACGGCGCGAAGGACATCTCCCGCCTCGAGTTCTGCCAGGTCGCTGCCAAGCTCAACAAGCTTGCCGAGTCCAAGACCGAGAGCAAGTTCACCGACTGCACCGACGGTTACGTCATGGCGCTCGTCGACGCGAAGGTCATCAACGGCATGACCGAGACCACCTTCGAGCCTGCCGCGTCCCTGACCCGCGCGCAGATCGCCAAGATCATCTATCAGCTCAACCTGATCGAGAAGTAAGGTGAAGCACAATACAACGAAAAGAGCGCTGCTTCAAGCAGCGCTCTTTCTTGCTTCCAACAGGGAAGAGGGAGCCGGGGCATCGCCCCGGCTCCCTCGTTTTTCGCTTTGCTTACAGGTAGAGATAGCTGTACTTATCGCGCACAGTGAGGATCAACGCCTCGAGCTCGACGGGGAGATCATTGTCGCAGGAGGCCAAGTCGTATTCCTTCACGCCGTCCTCGTAGCGCAGGCGGACCATGTCGTCGTCCTCGAAGAGCACGCCGTAGTTTTCGCTCTCGTCCATGTCCTCCTTCGTCTGGAAGAGGGTGAATTTGTCGTGGCAGGGTTCGCTGGCGTAGGGGCAGAACTGCGTGCAGTTGCCGCATTCGTTGCACATCTTGTCGACATGGACGATCTCGTGCGAGCCGTCGGCCATCTTGATGACGACATTCGCGCGGTTCGGGCAGGAATCGACGCAGTTTTCGCACACGGTGGAGCACTGTAAGCAGCGCTCGCCGTCGCAGACACACTTACTGGCCATCGAGAGGATACCCTTCTTGGCCTGCGCGTCGAACTCGGTCACATCGGCCTCGGCAGGGATGTCGTAGATGTGCGGGTGACCGACGACGATCTCGGCAAAGCGCGCGGCGTCGGCAATGCCCTCGACCACGGTGGCGGGGCCGCGGTGCGCGTCGCCCGCGCAGTACACGCCGGGGATGTTCGTCTCGAACGCGGGACCCTTGCGCTCCATCTCGATGCCGTTCGCGGCCATGAGATCGGCGTCGACCTGCTCGCCGACGGCGGAGATGACCATGTCGCAGGGGATGGTGAACTGCTCGCCGGATTTGACGGGGCTGCGGCGGCCGCTCTCGTCCGGCTCGCCGAGGATCATCTTATCGCACAGGAGCTTGCCGCGGCTCTGTTTGACGGGCGCGGCCAGCTCGACGAATTCGACGCCCTCGTCGATGGCGAGCTGTAACTCGTGCTCGTCGGCGGGCATGAATTTCTTCGTGCGGCGATAGAGGATGGTCGCATGCGCGCCCATGCGCTTTGCAACGCGCGCGGCGTCCATGGCGGTGTTGCCCGCGCCGACAACGACGATGTTGCCGCTCAGGCAGGGCTTGACCTGCTTTTTCATGCGCTTCATCCACTCGATGACGCCCTGCACGTTGCCTTCAATGTCGAGCTTGCCGGGCTTCCACGCGCCGGTGGCCATCAGGATGTGGGTGTAGCCCATCTTCTTGAGCTGCTCAACGGAGGGAGCGGGCTTGCCGAGCTTGACCCCGACGCCGTAGCGCTCCATGAGCGCGACGTCCTTGTCGATGGCCTCGTCGCTGATGCGGAAGGCGGGGATGACATAGCGCGGCACGCCGCCGAGCTTGCGCTCGCGCTCAAAGATCGTGGTGGGAACACCCTCGCGGCCAAGGAAGTACGCCGCGGCGATACCGGTCGGGCCGCCGCCGACGATGGCAACCTTTTTATCCTCGACCGGCTCAGGCATACGGAGGGAGGCCATCAAGGTGTTGTAGCCCTTTTCCGCGGCGAGCAGCTTTGTCTCGCGAATGTGGACGGATTCCTCATAGAAGTTGCGCGAGCACTTGCCCTGGCAGCGGTGCGCGCAGATGGTGCCGGTGATAAACGGCAGGGCGTTCTTCTCGGTGATGAGCTTCAGTGCTGGGCCGTAGAGCCCCTTGCGGCAGAGCTCAAGGTATTCGGGGATGTCCTGCTCGATGGGGCAGCCGCCCTTGCAGGGTGCGGTAAAGCAGTCAAGCAGCGGCACCTGTTCATCTTTTTTGCGCGAGGGGAGCGGCTTGATTGCCTTGAGGTGGTGGAAGTCGTGCAGCGCGGAGGCGGCAAGGTCGGAGATCGCGGCGGGGTCGTTGCCGGAAAATGCGCGGTAGGGCATATCCTTGACCTTTTCGACCATCTGGTGCAGGCGGTTGTAGCCGCCGGGCTTCAAGATGGTGGTGGCGACGGTGATGGGCCAGATGCCGGCGGCAAAAAGCTTGTCACAGTTGAAGTAGTCCGCGCCGCCTGCGAACGAAATGCGCATCTTGCCGCCAAACTGGCGGGAGATGCGATTGCACATCTCGATCGTCAGTGGGAAGAGGCTGCGGCCGGACATGTACATTTCCTCGTTGGGAAGCTCGCCGCGCGTCGTGTCGACGGGGAAGGTGTTGGAGAGCTTGAGACCGAACTCAAGTCCCTGCTTGTCCGCAAGCTTTTGCAGCCGCTCGAACATCGGCACGGCGTCCTCCCACTGGAGGTCCTCGTTGAAGTGGTGCTCATCGAAGACGATGTAGTCATAGCCCATGGAATCGAGGATGCTGCGCGCGGTCTTGTAGCCGAGAATGGTCGGGTTGCACTTGACGAAGGTGTGCAGATGCTTTTCCTTGAGAAGATAGCTTGCGATGCGCTCGATCTCCTGCGGCGGGCAGCCGTGGAGCGTGGAGAGCGTAACAGAGCGGGAAACATTGGGGGAGATCGAGGCGATGAAGTCCTTTTCCTCGGGGAAGAGCTCGGTCAGGACTTTTTTACATTCCTTGAACTGCGCGGTCTTGCCCGCGTCCATCATGTTGTTGATATAGGTGTTGACCTTGCGGCTCTTGATGCCGTCCAGGTCGTAGCCGACGGACATATTGAACACGAACCCGTCGGGATCGCCGAAGCCGTAGACCTTGCTCATGATCTTGAGCGCGCACCAGGCCTTGATGTACTCGTCCTGCGCCTGCTGCACGGTCAGCTCGGTCGACCACTCCTGGTTGTAGCCCTCGTCAGCGGCGAGGATACAGGGGCGGGGAACACAGGCGGCAAGCTCCGCGCCGTCCATTTTCTGCACGGTCTTGACCTCGAAAAAGCGCGCGCCGGCGGCATAGGCCGCGATGATATTCTGCGCAAGCTGGCTGTTGGGGCCGGCGGCGGGGCCAAACGGTGTTTCGATGCGCTCGCCGAAGATCGGCAGGCTCTTGCCGCTTGCGTGATAGTGCTTATGAACGCCGAACACATCGCCGCACTGCGCGTATTCGCTCGTCACCCAGTTCATCAGAGAGTCGAACGGAATGGGATACATTTTTTCAGACATTGTTTTTTCCTCCCGCTTGCTTAATAGGTTCTGTGATTCAGCTCGCCCCAGAGTTTCTTGGCGGCTTCAAGAATGTGCGCATTTTCGGCTTCTTCGTCGATGCCGACGAGCTCGCGGTCGAGCATGAGGGTCTTGCCGGCGGCGATGGTGGTTTGGCACTGGCGGCCCGTCATGCCAAAGATCATGTGGCCGTCGATATTCTCGTCGGAGAACGGGGTGAACGGCTTATAGTCCATGACGATGATGTCCGCCGCGGCGCCGGGCTTCAGCACACCGAGCGTGTCGGGGAAGTATTTTTCACCGATCTTCGCGTTATTCTTGAAGAGCATGTCCGTGACCTCGCACCAGCCGACGTTCGGCAGGCAGTTCTGGCTGCGCTGGGAGCAGAGGGCGACCTTGAGGGACTCGAGCATATCGTTCGTGTAGGCGTCTGTGCCCATGCCGAGAAGAATGCCGCGCTTGTGGAGTTGGAGGACGGGGCAGATGCCGATGGCGTTGCCCATGTTGGATTCCGGATTGTTCACGACCATCGTGCCGGTCTCTTTGATGATCTCCATTTCGGCGGTGTTGACGTGGATGCAGTGGCCGAGGATGGTCTTGGGACCGAGAATGCCGTGATCCTGCAAGCGCTGGACGGGGCGGCGGCCGTAGTTCTGGAGAGAGTCGTACACATCGTTCAGGCCCTCGGACACGTGGATGTGATAGCCCGTGCGGCCGTTGTTGGCCGCGACCATGCGGTCGAAGGTCTTATCGGAGATCGTGAACAGCGCGTGGCCGCCGAACATTGCCGCGAGCATCGGGTCCTTATTCTTTTCGCATTCGGTGATAAAATCGGCGTTCTCCTGAATGGCCTGTAAGCACTTCTCCTCGCCGTCGCGGTCTGAGACCTCATAGCACAGGCAGGAGCGAAGGCCTAGGCGCTTGCTCTCCTCGGCAATCGTGTGGAGCGAGCCGGGGATCTCACCGTAAGAGGCGTGATGGTCGAAAATGGTCGTCACGCCCTGCTTGATGGAGTCCATGTAAAGCGCGGCGGCGGATGCCCGTGTGCCGTCCATCATCAGATGGCGGTCGATGGCCCACCATGTGCCGTCAAGGACTTCGTAGAAGTTCGTCGGGTTGTTGCCGACGATGGAAAGGCCGCGGGCGAGGGCGGAGTAGATGTGCGTGTGCGCGTTGATGAACGCGGGCATGATGACACCGCCCCTGGCGTCAATGATCTCGGCGTCGGGATACTTGGCGCGAAGCATCGCTTCCTCGCCGACTTCGACGATCTTCGTCCCCTCAAAGGCGACGGCGCCGTGCTCATAATAGCCCTGTGCATCTGCGTTGCGGGTGATGAGACGACCGTTGGTGACAAGTTTCATAAGTTTGCTCCTCCTTTTTCTTTTGCCTTTTCCCCGCCGCGAAAGCGGCACCGCAAGGGGAAAGAAAAAAGCGCTCCTCACACAGACCTTATCATCTCCCCGAAAGGGGAGACCGTACAGCCCGTGCGCGAAGCACTACGTTGCAGCTACCAAACGGTAATTTAGTTTGTAAAAATATTTTACAGGAATCGCGAACAAAATGCACGTTTTTTTCGTCTAAACTGACGTAGAAAATAAAAACGTAATTTTGTGCAATCCGTGGAAAGATAAAAAGATGCCCCGCAGCGGCCGTGTAAGCCCCGTCAAAACCTGCACCATTCTGGACAGGTGGGTCGCCTCTGTCCGGCTTTATTGCTTCCAACGTCCAGCCGCAAAAGGCAGCCGGGAGGCCTGCAAACCACCGGAGCGTACCGGCGTCCCTTATGACGAAATGTGGGTTTAAAAAGAACTTATCACGCACCCCGCAGGGCATGTTCAGTTTATCTCAGTTTTCAGAAAAAATCCGTCGCAATCGAAGTTTTACTCTTCGTCGGAAAGGATCTGCTCCATGAAGAGGTCGTAGACCTTGTCGATCTCCTCTTCGTCGTCAATGGTGACAAGGAACTCCTCGCCGTTTTCCATCTGGCTTTTGAGGATCACGAGACCGTATTCCTCTTCGTTTTCCTCGTCCTCGCTGTCCTCTTCGACCACGGGGAAGAAGGCCATATACGTCGTGCCGTTATGCTCGAGCGCGTCGACGTATTCCAGCTCTATATCGTTGCCCTCGTCATCAGTCAGCGTGACGAAATTGGGGCCGAACTCATCGTTCATGGGGGAACACCTCCTGAAAGTTTGTGCTCGCATTATACCGCACCTTGCGGCAAAATGCAAGACAAGATACGTACCACTTGACAGCCGTGCTATACTGTATTCTGTATCACTATTGAAAATCGGCTATGC
>CEAB01049631.1_pt1 | contig 12249 bp, 11 predicted proteins | sample 557651 | NCBI WGS metagenome assembly CEAB01 (sample SAMEA3182046, study PRJEB8094) | gut metagenome | biome: human; feature: gut; material: Stool; isolation source: human stools | place: Canada | collected 2011-11-15
TATGTTAAATTCAAGCGGCGTTAAAATTGTAGCAACTCTTGGACCATCTATAAATAATGAAGAAACTATTGAAGAATTAATCAAATCGGGCGCAAGTATGTTCCGTGTAAATTCTTCTCACTCAACACCTGAAGAACATAAAGCGAGTATTGATATGGTAAGACGAGTCTCTGAAAAACTCGGAACTCATACGGCGGTGCTTTTGGACTTGCAAGGTCCTAAAATCAGAGTGGGACAGATTGAGCCTTTGGAAATCGTTGTTGACTCCGAAATTAAACTTTCTCATTCTAAACAGGCTAAAGACATTATTCCTGTTGATTATGAAGGTATTGCAAGAGACGTTAAATCAGGAGATAAAATATACCTTGATGACGGTAAATTGGAATTGAAAGTAGTTTCAACCGACGGAGAAGTAGTTGTTGCAAAAGTTGTTCGCGGTGGTATTTTGAAGCCCAGAAAAGGCTTAAATCTCCCTGGAAGAACGGCAAGTTTGTCCGCGATTACAAAAAAAGATATTGAATACATCCAACGTGCTTTGGAATGGAATGTCGATTATATCGCACTTTCTTTTGTAAGAACAGGTGAAGATGTTTTGAAAGCAAAGCATTGTATGGAAATGTACGGCGGATATATTCCGATTATCGCAAAGATTGAAAAGCCTGAGGCTTTGGATAATTTTGATGATATCGTTCATCTTGCAGACGGCGTAATGGTGGCTCGCGGCGACTTGGGTATCGAAATTTCCGCGGAAAAAGTTCCTGCCGTTCAAAAACGTTTGGTTAGAGAATGTAACTTGAACAATAAGGTTGTTATTATTGCAACTCAAATGCTTGAAACGATGATGGAACAACCTATTCCGACAAGAGCAGAAGCCTCGGATGTTGCGAATGCAATTTTGGACGGTGCAGATGCGATAATGCTTTCAGGTGAAACTTCCGTCGGAAAATATCCTGTCGAAGCGGTTAAGATGATGAGTAAAATCTCTGAAAACCTTGAAGAGAACGGACTTATAAGACACGATTATTATTCAAGAAAAATGCTTGAATTTGATAATCACGAAGCATTTGCAATGTGTCAGGCAATGATTTCAATGCTCGAAAACATTCCTGTTAAAGCGATTGTCGCATTTACGACAAATGGTTACACTCCCGCACTTTTGAGTAAGGCAAAACCGAGCGTTCCGATTTACGCACTTTGCAGCGATAAATCGAGATGTAATCAGTTGAACTTGTGCCGTGACGTAATTCCTTTGAATTACAATTGGAAACAGGAAATTTCAAAAAGTTCGTTGGCTGATTTCAACAAATTCGTAGTTGAAAAACTTGGTATGAAAGACGGCGATAAGGTTATCTTGACAGGCGTTGTTCCTTATGTCGCAGGTCAAACGACAAACTTTATCAAAATGCATACGGTAGCTGCAAACTAATTCTTGAAACAAATACAAATAAAACGGCAGAGATAAAACTGCCGTTTTTGTTTTGGCTGTAATATTAATTGCAAAAATCGAGTGTTTTTAGTAGTATTTACATAGAATTTTTTACTGTTTGAAAAGGAATAAGTGTTGATGAAAAAATGTTTATCTGATATCAAAGAAAGTCTCAAAATATTCCTTAAACAACTTTTTTCGATAAATGTATTTGACGGACACAGAGTTTTTTATTTCTGCGGATTTCACATTCGTGCGAAAATCAAAAAACAACCGATTAATAATGTTGTTACTGAATGGGGATTGAATACCGAGAAAAGAGATGTCCGCGTAATTGCATCTTTGACGACTTTCCCCGAAAGAATTACGTCTGTTAAAGAAACAATAAAGGCTCTTTTGTTACAGACTTGTAAGCCTGATGAGTTGGTATTATGGCTTGCAAACGAACAATTTCCCGAGGGTGAACAGTCTTTGCCTCAGGATTTGTTGGCGCTGAAAGAATTCGGTTTGACAATTAAATGGTGCAAAGATATTCGTTCGTATAAGAAGTTAATTCCTGCATTGAAGGAATATCCGAATGATATAATAATCACTTTTGATGATGATTATTATTATGACAACAATGTTGTTGAAATGCTTTATAATTCTTATTTAAAGCATCCGAAATGCATCAGTACAAACAGAGCAAGCCGTCTGAAATTAGATGGAAATAAAATAAAAATATTAAGTACGGCTCATGAATATTGGGTAAGATATACCGATGAATCTTATAAAAATACAATTATCGGTTGCGGTGGGGTTTTGTATCCTCCTCATTGTTTGGTAGAAGAGACTTTGGATGAGTCAAAATTTATGTCTGTTGTTCCGACACAAGATGATGTTTGGTTTTGGGCAATGGCAGTTGTGAGTGAAACTCCGATTTGTGTTGTTTCTTCTTTTGATATGCAACTTATAACGGTAGAAAACACTCAACAATACGGTTTATGCAAGATAAATAACAAAGGGAATACGGGGCTTCACCCGCAAGACGGTTTTAACTCGGTGGCGGAAAAGTATCCGCAGATTATTGAAAATATTAAAAAGGACATAATTAATGAATAGTATCAAAAATTTTTTAAAAAAACTTTTTTATGTAGAAAAAGTTTCAGGTGTTCCGTTTGGAGTTACTCACTTATTCGGATTAAAAATCAGATGGAATCCTGACCAAACACCTGTTGCCGATGTTATTGCAAAACAAGTTGCAAGAGAAGTTTATAGTGTAATGGAAGTTCAATATTTACACAATAGAGTTTTTCCTCAATTTAAAAACATCAATAAAGATAAAGACGTAGTAATTTATGGTTGCGGACCAACTTTAAAATATTATAACAATGAAATAAGCGGTGAAAAAATAGCATTAAACAAGGCTATTTTGTTGGATAACGTTGATTTTCAATACAGTTTTTGTATTGATGCAAACTTGTTGAAAACTTGTCCGAATTATCTTGAAATAATTCAAGAAAAGAAAAATTGTATAAGTTTTGTCGGTAAACCTCTTCATCCCGAACGTAAACAGTTCCCCGAAACTAATTTCGCTGAAGACAGCCAATGTTACAGATTTTATGAGGCAGGCAGAGAAGCAATGCCCTCTCGCGATTTCGGGAAAATTCTTTATCCGAACTTGGAAAATCATCCGCTTGCAAATTTTGAATCTGTTGCGTTCCCCGCACTTCATTTTGCATTTTATACCCACCCGAGACGAATATACTTCGTCGGTTTGGATACGAGCAGCGGTCATTTCTTTGATATAACAGGCTCTTACGAAGTAAAATCAATGATGAACGGCTATCGTGCGTTCAAAAACTTTGCACAATTGTATTATCCCGATATTGAAATTATTTCAGTAAACCCCGTAGGCTTAAAAGGCTTATTTACAGATGTTTATACAAAGTCTTACGTGGACGAACATCCCGAATTATTGAAAGAAAATGTAAAAATTATTGAAAGTGAGAATAGTAATGCTGAATAACAAAACAATATTAGTAACAGGCGGAACGGGCAGTTTCGGAAAGAAGTTCATAAAAACGGTTTTTGAAAAATATCCCGACGTAAAGAAAGTTATCGTGTATTCAAGAGATGAATTTAAACAATTTATGATGTCCAATATGCCCGAATTTAAACCTTATTTGGATAAATTAAGATTTTTCATCGGCGATGTTCGTGACAAAGAAAGAATGATGAGAGCATTTGAAGGTGTTGATATTGTTGTTCACGCAGCAGCATTAAAACAAGTTCCCGCTTGCGAATACAATCCTTTTGAAGCGGTTAAAACAAATGTTCACGGCGCACAAAACGTAATCGATTGCGCGATTGACAAAGGGGTAAAGAAAGTTGTTGCACTTTCGACGGATAAGGCTTGCGCTCCTATTAACCTCTATGGCGCAACAAAATTATGTTCGGATAAATTATTCATAGCGGGCAACTCTTACGCAGGCTCAAAAGATACGAGATTTTCCGTTGTAAGATACGGAAACGTAGCAGGTTCAAGAGGTTCTGTAATCCCGTTTTTCCAAAAACTTGTTGCGGAAGGCGCAAAAGAATTGCCTATTACCGATATGAGAATGACAAGATTTTGGTTAAAACTCGAACAGGCTGTTGAGATGGTGTTAGAGGCAATTGAACACATGCACGGCGGAGAATTGTACGTTAAGAAAATTCCGTCAATGAAAATGCCTGACTTGGCAAAAGCGATTGCTCCCGATTTGAAAATTGTTGAAGTCGGCATTCGCCCCGGTGAAAAGATTCACGAACAAATGATTACAAAAGAAGATGCTCCGAACACGATTGAGTTCAAAGATTTTTATATTATTCTTCCTCAAATGAGTTTTGCGGGCATTAAATATGATTATCCTGACTCAAAACCCGTTGCACCCGATTTTGAATACCATTCAGGTAACAACGACAGATGGCTTACAGTTGAAGATATGAAAAAATTAATAAGCGAGATATAAAATGAAAACATATAATTACGGAAAACAACATTTGGAACTCGACGATTACTTGTCTGTTGTAAGCACATTGAAATCTCCGTTTTTGACTTGCGGACCGAAAGTTAAAGAATTTGAACAAGCGATTTGTGATTATACGGGGGCAAAATATTGTGTTGCGGTAAACTCTGCAACGTCGGGGCTTCATATTGCAATGCTCGCGGCAGGTGTGGGCTATGGCGATGAAGTTATTACAACACCGATTACATTTTTATCCAGCGCAAATTGTGCAAGATTTGTCGGGGCGGATGTTAAGTTTGCGGATGTTATTCCCGAAACTGCAAATATTGACCCCGAAGAAATCAGAAAACATATTTCCGAAAAGACAAAAGCCGTTGTTCCTGTTCATTTTGCGGGGCAATCCTGCGATATGAAAGCAATCAATGATGTTCTTTATGAAACTCACAGAAAAATTTATATCATTGAAGATGCAGCACACGCAATCGGCTCGGAATATAACGGAGTTAAGGTCGGCTCGTGTAAGTATTCCGATATGACGGTCTTTTCGTTCCATCCCGTAAAAACTGTTACGACTTGCGAGGGCGGTGCCGTTACAACGAATGACGAAGAACTTTATAAAAAATTGTTGGCTTATCGTTCACACGGTATGCATCATACCGAAGATTGGAAATACGATATGATTGAACTCGGTTTGAATTATCGTATGACGGATGTTCAAGCGGCACTTGGCATTACTCAACTTAAAAAGTTGGATAAGTTTAAAAAACGTCGCAGAGAAATCGTCGATTACTACAATAAAAATTTGGGTGTAAAACATTTGATAGAGCAGGATTTTTCCAACGCTTGCTTCCATTTGTACCCGATTTTGGTAGAAAACAGAGAAGAATTTTATCATAACGCGAAAAAAGTCGGCTTGAATTTGCAGGTGCATTATATTCCTGTTCATACGCAACCTTATTATCAGCAATTCGGTTATAAATGGGGCGATTTCCCGAATGCGGAAAATTATTATAACCATTGCATTTCATTGCCGCTGTATTATGATTTGTCGAATTGCGACTTGTGCGAAATCGTAAGACGAATAAAAGGATTGTTGAAATGAGTATCGTTGCGGTAATTACGGCAAGAGGCGGAAGTAAAAGAATTCCGCGCAAAAATATAAAAGAATTTATGGGAAAGCCAATGCTTGCTTATGCGGTCGAGGCTGCCGTAAATTCAAAGGTTTTTGATGAGGTAATGGTTTCGACGGATGACGTTGAAATTGCTGAAATCGCAAAACAATTCTGTGCGAAAGTTCCGTTTATGCGCTCTGAAAAAACCGCGAACGATTTTGCGACGACTGCGGATGTTTTGGAGGAAGTTATTTCCGAGTATAAAAAAAGAGGAAAGACTTTTGACGAACTGTGTTGTATTTATCCCTGCGTACCGTTTTTGACGGCTGATGTTATAAAAAATGCGTATGAAAAATTCAAAACATCGGGCGCAGACAGATTAACTCCTGTCGTAAAATACTCTTTTCCTATCCAAAGAGCCTTTAAATTGAACGAGCAAGGCTTGTTGGAATACAGAGAACCCGAAAATGCGCCTAAACGTTCACAGGACTTGGAGCCGATGTATCACGATGTCGGTATGTTTTATTTTTATAAGACAGAAAAGATGAATAGTGATAAAATTGCTATGTTGGAGATGGATGAAGCAATGGTTCAAGACATTGATAACGACTCTGATTGGCAAATGGCGGAAATGAAATATAGGATTATGCACAATGTATAAAATCGGTTTGAAATTATGGTCAATAAATACGGACTGTTATTATGACGAAGCGATTCGACTTTATAAAGACGGGGTCTTTGATTATGTTGAATTGTATGTTGTTCCAAATTCGACCGATACAATAGGAAAATGGAAAAAGTTGAATATCCCGTTTATTATTCATTGTCCTCATTTCGCACATGGCTTTAATATGGCAAAAGTTGAAAAGAAAGAAAGCAATTTAAAAATCTATAAGCAGGTGAAAATGTTCGCGGACGAATTGAGCGCGAAGTATATTATTTTTCACGGCGGAATAGACGGAAATGCTGAGGAAACGGCAAAACAACTTGCAAGTTTTAATGACCCCAGAGCATTGATTGAAAATAAACCGATGGTCGCACTTCCGAATAAAATGGGCGGTGAATTTTGTCGCGGATACAATCCTGATGAAATAAGACTGATTAAAGAGGTTGCAAAATGCGGATTTTGCTTGGATTTCGGGCATGCGATATGCTCTGCAAATTCTCAAGGAAAAGACATTTATGAGTATTGCAGAGAGTTTTTGCAATTTGAACCTAATATGTTCCATTTGACGGACAATAAAGATATAACTTCACCTTATGATACGCATTTGCACTTGGGAACAGGCACTTTGGATATAGACAAAATCAAGGAAATGTTGCCGAATGACGCTATTGTGACATTGGAAACAGATAAACTTTCAAAAGAAAATCTTGACGATTTTATAGGTGATTCAAAATGTATGAGAAGTTGAACATCCGTCTTGCAAATCCGAAAGATATGGAGAATGTTTTCTATTTGTCGAATGATGAGATTGTTCGTGCAAATTCAATTAATACTGAAAAAATAGCGTGGGAAAATCACGTGGAATGGTTTTCAAACAGGATTAACCGCGCAGATGAGCCTTTTTATATTGTTGAAGATGAGAATGGTAATTTTGTCGGACAGGTGCGTTTTGACAAAAAAGATGAGCCGATTATTTCAATAAGTATTACAAAAGACTTTCGCGGAAAAGGGCTTGCTTCCAAAATAATCAAATTGTGCAGCGAAAAATCAAAGTACGGAAAGATATTTGCCTGCATTAAAAAGGGGAATACATCTTCATATAAGAGTTTTGTAAAGGCGGGGTATAAGTTGGTTTCGGAAAATGGTGATTATTATAAATTGCAGTATGGCGGCGTGTATATTATTGCGGAAATGTCTGCAAACCATTGCGGCGATATTAATTTAGCAAAAGAAATTATTAAATCGGCAAAAGAAATCGGCGCCGATGCCGTGAAAGTTCAAACTTATACGGCAGATACGATAACGATTGACTGCCAAAATGAAGAGTTTCTGATAAAGGATGAGGGAAATCTTTGGCAGGGAGAAAATCTTTATTCATTGTACCAAAAGGCTTATACACCTTGGGAATGGCAGGGTGAACTCAAAAAGTTTGCGGATGAAGTCGGCATTGATTTCTTTTCAACTCCGTTTGACTATACTGCGGTGGACTTTTTGGAAAGCATTAATGTTCCATTGTATAAAATTGCAAGTTTTGAAGCAATTGACTATCCGCTGATTAAATATGCCGCTTCAAAAGGCAAACCGATGATTATTTCGGTTGGAATTTCTTCTTTTGAGGAAATTCAAGAAGCGATAAATGCGTGTAAATCAGTTGGAAATGACGATATTACGATTTTAAAATGCACATCTGCATATCCTGCAAAATTGGAAAATATGAATTTGTGTACTATTAAAGATATGTACGAAAAATTCTCTCCGCAGGGGGTGAAAATCGGACTTTCGGACCATTCAATGAGCGTTATTCCTCCTGTTGCAGCAGTTGCAATGGGCGCAAAGGTTATAGAAAAACATTTTACTTTGGATAGAGCATTGGGCGGCGCGGATAGCGGATTTTCGCTGAATAAAGATGAATTTGCCGAAATGATAAAAGCGGTAAGAGATACGGAAAATGCGTTGGGCAAGGTTGATTACACGGTAAACGAGGCAAATCGTAAGTTTGCACGTTCTTTGTATGTAGTGAAGGATATTAAAAAAGGCGAGAAATTTTCATCGGAAAATATTCGTTCTATAAGACCGTCAAACGGACTGCATCCGAAATATTATGAAGAAGTGCTGGGTAAAACAGCCAAATGCGACTTGAACTTCGGCACTCCGCTAAAGTTGGACTATGTGGATAATTAAATACCGCGCGGTTTGACCTGATGTTTTTGTCATTCCGGCGGATTTTCGGTAGAGTGGAACATCGTAGATTGGGTCCGGAGCAAACGGAAAGATTCTTCGCTTCGCTCAGAATGACAATAAATTCCTCGTCATTCTGGGGTCTTGAAAAGACCGAAGAATCTGTTTGTACAATGTTACTTAGAAACTTTTGATTTATATATCGGAATAATACCGAATAACAAAGTATATTCTTCGTTTTTGTATTCTTTTATTTTTATAACAGGGAAGCCGAATAAGTATTTAATTGCCTTTGGAATTCTCTTTTCTTTTTCAGCCAAATCCAAATTATTTTCCTCAAAGAATTTTATAATATATTTTTTTGCAAAATACACATCTTTTTGATTTTTTTCGGATTGCGGTTTTTTGACAGTCGAGCCGCTATGTGCAACATAGTAATAATTCGTGTTCGGAACTGTTACAAGTTTGTTGGATTTTTTGATGATTTCAGGCAGCCACAAAATATCACCGTAGGTTTTATCTTCCTTGAAAAATTCGGTCTTTATCAATTCCGACTTGTAAAATTTGCCCCAAACGTAGCAACTTACGGGAACGTCGCAAGCCTTGATTTTATCTGCCAAATTTGTATAAACATTTTCTTCCGTAAAATGTAATCTGTATTTCTTGTTGTATTTTCTTAGTCTTACAGCGGTGGAACAAGCAATATCCGCATCGTTTCTAACGATAGCATCAAGCATAAGTTCAAAATAATTGTCATCAATCCAATCGTCGTTATCTATGAAGGTTATATATTTTCCTTTTACAAGTTCCAAACCTCGGTTCCACGTTGCGCAAGCGCCTCTGTTTTCTTGTGAATACAAGGTAAATCTTTTATCACAGCGTTGGAAAACATCAGCGATTTCGGCAGTTTTGTCAACAGAACCGTCGTTTATTATAACGACTTCAAAATTTTTAAAAGTTTGCTTTAATAAAGAAGCCAAGCATTCTTCAATATATTTTTCAGCATTGTATGCAGGAATTATAACAGAGATTTCGGGGGCTTGAATTTCATCTTGAAACCACATATTTGAATATTTCTTTTCGATGCTTTCTATATTCAAGTGTTCTCCCATTATTCCTCCGATATTATTCCAAACAATTCGTTAAGATATAACTAAATAATATCATAATAACCCTTATAATTAAAGAATAATTTTGTGCAATCTTGCGCTTGACTTTGAAAGCAAGACCTTATTTTATGCTAATATCAATGTATGGTTAATTGCAAAAGTTTTTCACCCTCTGTTGACAGAAAATCCAAAATACTAATCCTCGGTTCTATGCCGGGGGTGAAATCGCTTTCTGAGCAACAATACTATGCGCACCCTCAAAACAGGTTTTGGAAAGTTATGGGCAAAATCTGTAACTGTGAAAATTTATCCGAACTGGATTACAAAACAAAATTATCTGTCCTTTTAGCCAACAAATTTGCCCTTTGGGATGTCATAAAATCTTGCTCGCGTGACGGAAGTTTAGATTCTAACATAAAAAATGAACAACCCAACGATATTCCTGCATTACTGCGCCAATATCCAAACATAAATGCAATTTGTCTGAACGGTAACAAGTCATACTCGGCATTTAAAAAACATTTTCCCGACCTGTTAAACAGGTACAAATGCTGCAAATTGCCATCAACCAGCCCTGCAAATGCAAGATATAATCTTGAACATCTGCTTGCCGAATGGGAAATTTCGATAACCGAGGCTATGTCACAAGATTAATGCTGTTTTGCAATATCAACTTTCAAAAGCAATACGAGCGGAATTACCAAAAACGTTACCAATGCTGCAAACTGGAATAAGTCTGCAAATGCCGATAATTTCGCTTGTACTAACAATTGTTTATACAAAATTGCATTAGCCTTTCTTGCTGCACTAAGAGAGGGCAAACTGTGCATAAATGCGCCTTTTAAAACCGTGAAATGTTTTACAAACACAGGGTTATAAACCGTCATATTTTTCAACAAATATGTTTGGTGAACCTGTGACAAACTGATTGCAAAACTTGATGCCAATGATGTGAACATTGAACCGGTTACGCATTTTGACAAACTGTGTACCCCTGCTGCATCAGGGATTTTGCTCTTCGGCAAAGTTCCGAGTGCCAATGATGAAATCGGTACAAGTGCAAATACCGAGCCGATTCCGAACAAGACGTTTGAAAGAATTATTGCGGTTGGTGAGGATTGCAAATTCAAATTTGCGCACAAAGAAATTGACACACCAATAAAGACAAATCCTGTCGCAATCAATGCCCTTAAATCGTACATCTGGCAAAGTTTTCCGATAAAGAATAATGCAACGCAAGCAACAACTCTGCTAGCTAACGCAAGACCTGTCAAAGATGCCGTGTAGTGCATTAAGCCTTGATAATATTGCGGCAACAAGATGATTGTTACGCAAACCATTACGTTTACCAAAACGCCTAAAATTGTTCCGACAACGAAGTTCAAATCCTTGAAAACTCTTAAATTAACAATAGGTTCCTTAATTTCAAGTTCCCATACGACAAACAAAAACATGCAACCTAGTGAAAATACGCTCAACCAGCATATCCAAGTGCAATCAAACCAGCCGTATTGTTGTCCTTTATCAAGTACAACTTGCATTGAAAACAACCACGTAATCAAAAATACAAGTCCTAAAACGTCGACCTTTCCGCTGTTTTTATCTTTAGCGGTATCATTAACCGTCAAAGGAATTACGATAAGCGAAAAAATCCCAATCGGTACGTTAATGATAAAAATCCATTGCCATGAAAAATAATCGACCAAATACCCACCCACGGTAGGTCCCATAATTGACGAAACCATAATACCGAAAATGAATATCGCCATTGCGTCGCTTTTTCTGTCGTTAGGAAACTCTTGCAACAAAATTGACTGAGACAACGGCATCAAAATACCGCCGCCGACACCTTGAATAATTCTGCCTAAAATAAGCATATTCAAATTCGTTGCCAATGCGCAAACACAAGAACCGAGCGTAAACAAGGCTATGAAGATTTTCAAAAAGTCCAATCTTCCGAACTTTCTTTCGAGCCAACCTGTCAAAGGCAAGAAGATACCGTTCGCAACCATATAACTTGTTACGACCCATTTTGCCTCGTCATTTGTTGAACCGAACGAGCCTGCAATATGCGGCAATGCAACGTTTGTCGCACTTGTTGCCAAAAATGCAAAGAATGTCGGCAAAATTACAATAAAAGATAACAGCCATAACGGCGTATTTTTTACTTTTGAGTTATCCATTATCTGATTTTAACCTTCGGAATTACGCTCATACCGGGAGTAACGTTGTATTTTGAAAATAGAAAAGATGAATATAAGATTGCTATTGAAAAATATGACCAAACTATTTTAAGAGCAATGCAAGAGACAAACGACGCTTTGTATACTTTGAAAATGACTGACGGAAAGAGAATGATATCGCAAGACAGATTGGATTTAAGCGATAAAGAATATTCATTGATACAGACTAAGGAAAAAATCGGAATGGCTGATGACTTGGATTTGTTGATGAAGAAAGAAGCGGTTTTGACAGCGCAAAAACAAGCGGTTTCAAACAGAATAAATTCTTTGGTCGCAATGATTGGCTTGTATCAGGCACTCGGCGGCGTGGATTATACTGAAGCATTGTGATTGCGCAAGAATAGTGTGATGACACATTTAACTGTCTTGTCACCCTGAACTGTCTTGGATTTTGTTTCACAAAAAGTCGCTACTCACTACACTTCGTTGTCGTTCGCCTGACTTTTTGTTCCTTCGTGTCTGCGCTATCGCTTCGCACTACACAAAATCCGCTCGTTTCAGGGTCTATATTAAAAGATACTTCGGCT
>CEAB01005276.1_pt1 | contig 12224 bp, 14 predicted proteins | sample 557651 | NCBI WGS metagenome assembly CEAB01 (sample SAMEA3182046, study PRJEB8094) | gut metagenome | biome: human; feature: gut; material: Stool; isolation source: human stools | place: Canada | collected 2011-11-15
AAGATAGGCTGCTGCCTGCCCCTTCCCCCCGATAGTAGCGTAGTCGGTATGGCGTTGTGTTTTATGCATAGCCTTGTATTTTTATACAAAAGTGTAAAAATGTATAAAAAGGGGTAAGGCTTCTCGCCGTAGGGGCAACGCCCCTTTTTGAGAGAGCGCCGCAGGCGGAACCGTCAACGCACGACAGCACGCGCCCGTACACGTGTAAGCACACAAGCAGATAGGGGGGCAAAAAAAAAGCGCCTTCTATACACGTGTAAAATTTTTTTTGCACAAAATGTTGACTTTGTATAAAAACGGGCGTATAATAAAATTGTGGCGATACGGTCCCCGCAAGTCCCTTTGCGGCGAAGCAACCGCAATGACCTGACGAAGGCAGACCCGCGCGATGCAAAGCGCACCGCTTGCATACCGTATCAGCCCAAAGTATAAGACTATGGACGCAAAACTCGTAAAAGCTGCAAAAGAGACGGGCGCATCGTGGTATAACTACAACGTGCTGCTGTCGTATAATAAGGCGGTCAACCTTGTTATTAAGGAACGCGGGCTCGGTGGGACGCTCGGAATGAAGGGCATCGGCATACGCGAATACCTTAAAACGGGCGGTCAATTTGTATGGTTTAGAACCTGCGACGTTGACGTTGACGAAGTTTGCGGACATCGCGGAGCAACCTTTTTTTCGGACCTTAAAGACATCGGCATCAATATTAACGCGACGCTTGAAGGTGAGAAAGGGCGCGACGGACTTATAACCGACGGAGCTATTAAGATAGACGGCAAAATCGCGGGCTACGTACTGCCCTTATATGCGTGGGAAACTATTAAAGGCACCGACTACGCGGGCGTAAAATGGGCGTTTTATGACGAATTTATCCCCGCGGAGCATAAGCGCATCGGCTTTGACGTCCCGAAGGCGTTAGCGAATATGTGCGAAACCGTAATGCGTACGCGTGATACGCGGCTTATAATGGTAGCTAACTCGCTAACAAAAAGCAGCCCCCTGCTTCGCGCGCTCGGTTTTGGCGGAATAAGCGACTTCGGATATTACGTAAACAAGAACCCCGACAAGGAACTTGACGAAATGGCGATATTACACTACTGCCAAAGTCCGAAGACATACAAAGAAAAACACGCCGCAAGCACCGCAGGCAAAATCGCCCGGCTACTCGGACAAGAAGGCGTTATCCTTGACAATAAATTTGATACGGGGGCAAATACGTACTTGCCCGCAGGAAAGAAAAAACCGCCTATGATACTCGACTGCATCTTGCACGGCAAAACGGACAGCGTACGCGTATATACGGGCGGAATAAACGGGCATACGGTTTATATTATGGAAGACCGCGATAAGCTCGCTTATATGCGTTACAGGCGGACATTTGACAGAAAGCTTATCAGTCAATACGTAACGCTTGCTGACAAGGCTTACAAAGATTATATTTTATACGCAATACAGGCAAAACAAGTAATTTTTGAAAGTGAGTATGCGGAAAGCGTACTTTATGAAATGATATAAAAAGGACGGACAACTATGGCACAACTTGAAAGCGCACTTATTACAGCAGCAATCGCGATATTAACCGCCGTCGGTGGTTTTATAGTCGCATACTTCAACCGCCGCGCGGAGCAGCAAAAGAACGCGCAGGAACTCGAAAAAGTCAAGACGCGTCAAGACGCGCAGCAACTCGAAATTGAAGACATAAAAAAGCAAGCGGCAATACAGCATTATTATATAAATTGCCCGAAATGTAACGAAAAAATTGACCTGTCAAAGGTTGAAATATATCAGGAAGGAGACCCCACAAATGTTTATTAAAATCCAACTTTTCGCAGAAGACGAAAAACCCGTATCAAAAGACGCCGAAATTATCGGACCGACAGGCCCCGAAGGCTGCGCCGAAAAATGGAAAGACGCATACGACGCGCTGCTTGTCAAGTTTAACGAACGCGACGCGGAACTCGTCGCCGTGAAACAGGAACTTCAAGAAGCGAACGCGCAGCTGCGAAACGCACCCATTAAGACAGAACCCGAAGAAGACGACGACTTCACGGATTTTGACGACTTCATTTTATAAGGAGAAAGAAAAATGATTGTAAGACCGCTTAAAAGTAAGAAAACGAAGAAAAACGCGACAAACGCCGAACTTTGTAATGTTTTTATTGACCTTGACAAAAAGGCGCACAAGGAAGCAGACGACGCAGGCGTCGGCTTCAAAAACCCGCTCGGCATACGCGACAACGATTATGATACGCTTATAAAATTCTGCGAATACGTCAACGAAGGCGCAACGCCTGACGAACGTCAAAGCAGGTTTTACAACAACATCAACGACGCGGCGACGCGGGCTTATTACAAAGCAAAATCTTAAAAAAGGAGCATAAAAAAATGGCACTTAAACCCCCCATCACATTACCCTTAAATACGTGGCTCGGAGCACTTACCGCGCTCGTTGTAAATACTCAAATCGCAGACACGTTGACAGGGACTTCAACAAATGCACTTCTTGAACTCTGCCATAATACGCCCGTCGAAAACGGTATCGGCAAGGCGATTATCTCGGCAGACCTTCCCGCAGTGGAAGACTACACCGAAGCGTCAAGCCTTCTTACGATTAAGAAACCGACCGTTTCCGAAGAAGTTTTGACAATCTCGGACTACAAAAAGGTACAAATCACCCTTAACGACTGGTTTTTGCGTCAGTCGTTTGAAAGCGCCGACGCATCGGCTATGTGCGCGGGTTATATCCTGTCAACAATGGCAAAAGCGAAAGATATTTATATTTATCGCGCACTTGTCGCAAAGCTTGAAGCATATACACCCGCAAAGACAGGGCAGACGGTCAGCATCGCACAAATTGACGCAGACGCAGCGGGACTGCCGTCGCGCGACCGTATCGCATTGAAGACGCTTAACGCGGACGAAATCGCGGTAACGATTAACGAACTTATGGACAACATCACGGCCCCGTCGAAGGCTTATAACGACCTTGGTTATGACGAAATGACCGCGCTTTCCGACCTTGTTCTCGTACTCAACGGCAAATACAAGAGCCGTGAGCTCGTATACGCAATCGCGACGCAGCCGAACGGCGAAAAGACGCAGGAAAACCGCGTCCCCATTGTAACAATTCCGTCGGGGCAGCTTTCACAAGCAAATCAGACAGCCGTTATCGGTTGGCTTATGCACAAAGAAAAATTGCAGTACGGTTATTTTTACGAAGTCGCTACGAACTTCTATGACGCATCGAACCTGTCTCAAAACAATTGGCTGCATTTTGCGTATTATCTTGACACGGTCAGCGCGCTGCCTGCTGTCCTTCTTAAAGCAACGACCGCCGCGGCTGTCAACGATATGCCCGTGAACGTAACGAATTCGACCACGAACCCCGTAAACACGAAAGCGGTCTCATAATATCCCCCTATCTTTTCCACAGCGGCAGCGCAAAGCTGCCGCGCACGTGGAAACTTTACAAAAATGAAATATTGTTATAAAATCGCCCTTATAAATTACCTTTTCGACGCTTCTTATGATAACGTCAGATATTTTGACACCGACGCCGCGCGGGACGCGTACTTTGACGCAAAAATAACGTCGTGGCAATCGCTCGGCGTCAACTTCAACGCGGGCGACCTGTTTGAAACGGTCCAAAATATACGCGTGCCTGAATACGGCAATCTTATAAACTTACTCTCGAAAAATTACGCCGTCGTGCAGCGTCAAACGTGCGACGACGATTATAGAAACCCCGTGGACGATAACACCGCGCCGCGCCTTTATTACTTTGTAAAGCGCTCGACGCAGCGCGTCGGGGGCAGCATAGACGTACAACTTGAACTTGACGTCATAATGACGTTTAACAACAGCACGAACGCGTACGGAGTTATAGAACGCGCGCATCTTGAAAGATTTATCAACCCGCCTGCAATCGCTGAAAAGTCGAAGATTTTCAACAATGCGCCGACGTCCCCGCTTTTTGAGCGCGAACAATTTCGCAACTTGCCGCAAAGGCTTATTTCCCGCACGCGGATAAAATGGCAGACAATAGGCGGAAGCGACAGCGCAGCGTTTAACGACTTTCTTTATGACAACGTTCTTGCGTGGGTATACGTATATTTATCGCACTCAGATTATAGTTATATTAACAAGGGACAAACGGAAAAATCGGAATTTTATTTCAACACGTATTTGACCGCCGAAGACGTTTTCGGCGCGGCAATCGTGCAACCGTATGCAATCGTTGCATATCCGATATATAACGCGAACACGACAAAACGTATATACGTCAAGCCCGAAGGTAAAGAGCAATATCTTATCGACGCCGAAGGCTTTAATGAGTTTGAAAAACTGAATAGAAACGACGGCTTCACTGGCAAAGTATTAAATATTAAAATATCGCCTTTCCCGCCCTTCAACGTCGGAGACTATACCAAAGGCGACGCAGCGGGTAACTTTAACGTTGACGCAAGCGGCAATCTTATACTTAACGCGTTTGATACGACGAACTCGCCGCACGTATGGACGAAAGAGACCGCGGGCGTGCAGTCAACCGCGACGCTCGGAATACTCGGCTTTTTCGGTCAATATCTCGTACACCCGCATATGGCCGTTGTAAAAACGAACTTCAAGCAGGGCGTTTTTCTTCCAGAGCTTAAAGCGGCAACAAAGGAAAGCGACGATTTTAACCCAAAAAAAATAACGTCAGACTTTTACACGGTCCGCATCACGGACGGAGTGAATAATTATGACGTTGACGCGCTGAAAGTTTATACTACGTATACATACGGGCAGAAGCGCATCGAAGATTATAATCTTATATTAAACGCTTACGAACCTTTTACGCCTGACATCACGCGGCATTATATATATATACAAGGCTCGAACGACAACGGCGTTTTTACACCCGACACGGAGAAAAACTTCACAGGACTAATCGCGTCGCAAGACTTATCAATGCCGTACAGTAAAAACAATCTCGACATATATCTCGCATCAAACAAAAACTTTTATTTGCAGCGCGATATAAGCTTAGGACAAAAAGCGGGGCACGCAGCAATAAACCGCGGAGCGGGCTTTTTTGGCTCGCTTGTCGGCGGCGATATAGGCGGCGCCTTCAAAAATCTTTTCGGCGCAGCAACCGACGCGGCCGATATGGCAATCGAAAGAGCGCAAAGCGACTTAACACTCGACAATATGCGGAACTCGCCCGAAGTCGTGCAGAACGCCAACGGGTCAATAGCGCTTATGACCGCCGTTACCAACTGCCAAATATATCTCGAAGAATACGCCGCACTTCCTGCGGAGTACGCAATCGCGCAAGATTATATGCAGAAAAACGGCTTCAAATACGGGCGCAACGGCAAAGTACGCGACTTCCAAAACATACGCAAAAAATACAACTACGTACAAGCAATTATCAATTATCTTGAAGGCGACGTCCCCGAACGCGTACACGACAAAATAAAAGAAGTTTACGCGCGCGGCGTTCGCTTCTGGAATACCGACGACGTCGATTTTGACGCAAACAACTACGAAAGGAGCATTGACAATGAGTAGCAAAACGATAAAAACCTGCACCGAAGGCGTGAACCTGCGCGAAGCACTCGCAGCACAGCGCCGCACTATAAACCCCGTCGCAGTCCGCGACATACCCCGCGAAGAATACGAAGCTTTCCTTTTTGACCTTGCAAGTCAGCAGGCCGCAGGGCGTTATCGTTGGCGATACCTGCCGAATGGCTTAAAATCGTATCTCGTCGAACAAATGCTTTACTTGCGCGGCGCGCTTTGCGGCTTCACAAATAAAGGCGTTTTCGACGGACAGCCGAAAGATTTTTACATTTTACCTTTCGCCGTACAGGACGGCGTCAACGTTTACGGCTTGCCGAACGCGATAAAACCTATGCCGTATCAAGGCCCCATATCAGGGAAACCGACCTTACAGGCGCAACGCTCGCTCGTAATTGACGCGACAGGCAACTATAACCCGAAGGCGGAAGCGGTTTTGCTTTACGACCGACTGCCGCTTTTCAACGGCAAGTCCTTTAACAGCCGCATCGCTTATAACGCTTGTCTTATCCACGAACTCGCGGAAATAATGGCGCGGCTTCATATCAACATCGTAACATCGACCAAAAAAATATGGGTGAAAATTATGAGCGCAAAGCAGCAGCGGCAGGCTGAACAGGAACTCGACGAAGCTTTAAGCACCGATAAGCCTTACGTGCTCGTTGCGGGCGGTTATGATTTTGAAGTCCCAAACACGGAAATATCAATAAATACGCAAGAACTTTGGGAAGCTTTTTCAAGCTATATGGCGCTTCTAATGCAGTCGCTCGGCGTACAAAATGCGGGCGTTTTCAACAAAAAAGAACGTCAGCTTGTGGACGAAGTACAGCAGGAAGGCGCGGAGACGTCGCTTATAGAAGACGCAGGGCTTGAAATGCGTCAGCAATTTATAAACGACTGCTTGCGACAGTGGCCCGAAATGAGCTGGCAAATAACCGAAGTCGAAGACGGCGAAGTCGTCGAAAAAACGTGCACGTGGCGCGACGTTACCGTTGAAAGCGTGCAGGCTAATATTAAGGCGGCAGAACCGCAGCAGGAAGAACCCGAAGACGACGAAGAAGACGACGACACCGACGAAGAAAAAGGAGACAACGACAATGAATAAACCTTTGCCCGTAACTTTCTATATAACCGAAATATGGCCGACGTATGCCGACTTCAAAACTTTTACAGACAGCATACCGCTTGACACGACCGAAGCGGCAGACGACGCCTTCAATGAGTGGATATATAATAGGCTTTGCCGCTATTACGACGAATGGCCCGTCCGATACGATACGCCCGAAGGCTTTGCAAACGACTTTGCCGTCATATACGAAGACTTATTTTATCAGTACAAAGCGCAGCGGGCGCGCATCGACGATATTTACAAGATAACGCCCGAAGAACTGTTGAACGTTACTTACAACGTAACGAACTCGGCCGTCAACGATAACAACGTCCCGACCGACCCGAAAGCGGCGTTGCCCTTTGTGTCCGCGCAGGCTACGGGCTGGGGCTATACGGGAAAGCTGCAAGGCTACGTGCAGGCGCTTAACTCTATGCCCGCGTTGCGCTTGAAATCTTTTCTTGACAGCTTCAAAGACCTTTTCGCGGGCGTCCTTATCCCGCAAATTTATATCTATGAAAAAACCGAAGGAGACCTCTAATAATGACGTACATTGCATTAAAAAATTATCTTTACTTGCCTGAACAGGTCCAAAAAAACAAAGCAGACATAAACACGCTGCGCAATGCCTTTCAACTCGAATACAGCGACACGACGGAATACTTCAAGCCCCAAATCGTGAGCGTTGACGGCGTGGCGTATATTGCTTTACGTGATACGCCCTTTAAGGGACATTATCCCCCGACAAGTCCCGACTATTGGGCAATTTTTGCATCAGGTCCGCAAGGTCCGCAAGGTCCCGCAGGCAAGGACGGCGTCAACGGAAAGGACGGCAAAGACGGCGCGACAGGTCCGCAAGGTCCGCAAGGACCGAAAGGCGACACAGGCGCGACAGGTCCCGTCGGTCCCGCAGGCCCGCAAGGTTATACGGGCGACGTCGGACCCCGTGGCCCGCAGGGCATACAAGGACCGACAGGCGCGACAGGCCCGCGCGGTCCCGAAGGTCCGCAAGGTCCCGTCGGTCCCGAAGGTCCGCAAGGTCCCGAAGGTCCGCAAGGTCCCGTCGGACCGCAAGGCGCAAACGGGGCGATAAACGACTGGCAAGACGCGACACTGGACACTGAACTTGCGGACGGAACATATTTGATTAAAATGATATCGAAGACCACAGGCGAAGACCCGAACCCCGCGATTGTATGGATATTAGACGGTCAAAGCACGCAATTTATTATCGACACGGGCGCTGCCGCGATTTTTAATTTTTCGATGCAAAAATACATAAATTTTGCCTACAAAAAAATCGCGACAGAGTTTAGCGTCGTCGTATTTACGAAATCGGACGCACAAATAAATATAGATTTTGCCGTACAACAAACAGCAGATAGTTATAGCGGATACAAATATATAAAACTTAAATAAAAAAACAATAAAAACCCCTTGACATTGCCCCCCCTGTATGATATAATTGACTTATCAAACAGATAGGGGGCTTTCACTTGCCCCGAAGGAGACATTATGAACAAAGCAAGACGCAACGAACTTAACGAACTTATTGAAGAACTTAACGCAATCCGCGAACGACTTGGCTGCATTTTCGACGAAGAAGACGAAATGTTTGAAGCTATCCCCGAAAACTTAAAGGGCACCGACCGCGCAGCAGCGTCCGAAATCGCACGCGATAACCTTAGCGACGCGGCTGACTATCTCGACGACGTAATATCGTTGATTGAAGAAGCTATCGAAGCTTAAAGGCGGCAGAAAATGAAGAACGTACAGAGACACCGCGGAACTTCCGAAAAGTGGCGCAAATATCCGCTTATCCCAACGGTTGCGGTCAGCACCGAAGGACGCGTTAAAAATATCATAACGGGGCGCATATACGCCCTTGACAAAAATAATCACGGCAGGGACACGGGCAACGTGTCTTTGCGCTTACGTTTGAAAGACGCGAACGGCGTCATAAAGTGGCACGACGTCGCGCGTATGGTAGCGCTAACCTTTATCGGTGAACCGATAGACGGCGACGTTATCGTCCACACGAACGGCATCACGACAGACAACAGACTTATCAACATTGAGTATATGAACGCATCGGAGTTTATGAGCGCGCGACGTGAGATATACGACCGACCCGACGCCCGACAAATGAGCGTTGACGACTACGTCGAACCGCTTAACATCGACGACGATACAGACTTCAACCCTTATACGGGCGAATATGACGGGGGGCTTGACTAATGGCACTTATAGAATATAGGCTTGACGGAACGGTCAACAAAGTAGAACTCGCAATAAAGCGCATACAATTATCAATCTTATCGGAAGAGCCGTTGTACGTATGTTACAGTGGCGGTAAAGACAGTAAGGTTATACGACACCTTATGGGAATGAGCGGAGTACCGCACGAACTGCATTATAACTTAACTACGGTAGATATTCCGTCGGTTGTCAGGGAAATTATGGACGACAAAGAAGTTATCGTCGAAAAGGCAAGATATGCGGACGGAACGCAAAAAACTATGTGGAACTTAATCGTCAAAAAGCATATGCCGCCGGCACGAATATGCCGTTATTGTTGTTCTGAACTCAAAGAAGCGAGCGGGAAAGGACGTATATGTGTTACGGGCGTAAGAGCAGCCGAAAGTTTTTCACGTGCTAAAAATGCTGCGGAAGCAAAGATATTTGGTAGTAATGGAGTAGAACTAATCCATAATATGGACAATGCCGAAAGTCGCCGAATGATAGAACGTTGTTTTCGCACAAAAAAAACGCTTATCAATCCTATAATTGACTGGACTGACGACGATATTTGGGAGTTTTCAAAAGTCGAAAATATCAAACAAAACCCGTTGTATATTCAATGTGGCGGAATAAAAAAAAGGCTCGGTTGTATTTTATGCCCTATGGCAAGAATAGAAGATAGACTTAACGACTTAAAGGACTATCCGAAAATCGTCGATTGTTATATTCAAGCGTTCGACAAAATGCTTGAAAATATGCACTACCAAAGCAAATTGTCGTGGAAGAACGGTACGGAAGTTATGGACTGGTGGTTGTACGGTAAAAAAGAACTTAACGCAAATCAAATGAGTATTGACGACTATGAAGAACTTGACGGGGGGATTGAATAATGGCACGTGGTGGAAAAAGACCGGGCGCAGGTCGTCCGATTAACTTTGACAAACAATATGCGAAACTTGACAAAATACTTGAACGCGCGGAGCAGAACGTCCCGAAGCTTATCAGGGAAAAAGGCTTTTATGAGAACGACTACATATTAAAGGACAGTATGACGTCGTACGGCTTTTACGCCGACCTTGAAGACGCGCTCGACCAACTGCGCGACACGAAGAAGTCGGCAGACGACTACGCCGTCGTGTTAAAGAACTTCCGCGACAAGATGCGCGCTGCGGAGCTTATGACGTCGCCCGTGCGTGCGAAACGCCTTGAAGGGCTGGGGCTTGCAGCCGAAGAAGCTTACTTGCGCGACCTTGAAGAAGTCCCGACTTTTACGGCGATTGAAGCAAAAAACAAAGCGGCACTAATAGAAAAGTTTAAGTCATTGACGCCCGCACAAAAAGGCAAGTTTATAACGTCGCGCAACTATCAGGACCCGAAGACGCTGCGAATATCGTCGCCGACAGGCAAGGCGCAAAGGGGCTTGTCGAAAAAAGCTTTCGGCAAAACAGGCTTTATGAAAGATAGGTTTTTGACGTGGGAAGAATGAGAAAAGATACAACTTATTATTTTACAATTTTACAACCGACTTTACAGGAAGAAGACAACGGGCGCACGGTTATCGTGCGTCCTGCGTACTTTGAAACGCTGCCCGACGGACTTATACTTGACACGCCTTGTCAGGTTATGCAATGGCTGGAAAGTAAAGACGCCGACGAAGTACACGCCTATATAAACGACTTTTATAAGACGGCGATATACTTCTTGAAGGTCCTGAACGACGCAGGCTTTGACGGCGTAAACGCATCGCGCGACAACGTATATGACAATACGTTTTTCGTGTCAATGAAAGGCGGCAGGCTGCAAAATATCACTTATAAACGCGACGGGCGCCTTGTCGTGCTTTGCGAAGCGCGGGCGAAATTTGGCAGCAACGTTGACGCAGGCGTCGCAGGCGCTTACCTTGACGCGTGCTACGCGGGCGCGCACGGCTGGACTTTTGCTTCCGACGGCTTTCAAGAGTGGCGCAAAGCTTATTACGGGCGTTACGCAGCAAATGACGACGTAATGCGCGTAAACTTTCCTTTGCTGTCCGACGAACTGCAACGCGACTTGAACATTGTCAAAAAGGACTTTGCGCGCGGCTTTATATGGCAGAAGGGCGAAGGCGTCAAAGAGTACGACACGCTTTACGAGTACGACCAAAAAAACGCCTATCCGTCGTGGCTTTGTGAACGCGTCCCCGTCGGTCAACCGATATTTTTTGACCGTGAAGAAGACGTCCCCGCGTCATATTATAAGCTTTATCGCGTGTCCTTCCGCCTGCACCCGAAAGCGGGCTACGTCGATTTTATGCCAAAGGTTATGGGACGCGCCCTTATACCCGAAGGGCTTTTCAAGCTGATACCTATACACTACGACGTCGCACGGCTTGAAATCGTCGAAATAATGGCTTTTAAGACGCGCGGCGGGGTATTTATCGACCGCGATAAAAAAGGCAATTTACGCGGCTATCTTGCCCCGCTTGTGGCTGAAATAAGCAACCCGACGCCCTTATCAAAAATACGCAAATTACAGGCAAACGCGCTTATAGGGCGTTTCGGACGCCTTACGTCCTACGAATATACCGTTTTCCAACGCGACACAACGGGCAGGCTTTGCCCCGTTACGTACACAAGAGAGCAAGAACCCTTATATTTACCCTTGCATATCTTTGTCGTATGTGAGCAACGCGCCTTTCTTATCGACCGCGTTCAACGCAATTACGACGCAGTAGCTTACGCGCAGACCGACGCAATTTTTGCGACGCAGCCCTTGCCCCATATAAATCGCGGCAACTTTCAAGGCGATACCGTCGGCGTCGCAGGCTTCGGAAAATTCCGCCTTAAAGGCACGCTCCACGGCTTCAAAGGTCAAAATATGAAGTACACAGCCCTTGACGATGCAGGCAACCCCATTATTAAGGCCGCAGGGCTTCACCTTGACCGCAAAGCAACGCCCGAAGACATACAGGCCGCCGAACTGCTAAACGTGGCTTATATCAACGATTTTGACGCTTTTGAAGTCTTCAAAGACACTAACCCATACACCCTTTAATACCTATAACCCCATACAAGCCCATAAACGCCCCTTAAACGGGCGTTTTTATTTTGTCGATAAAATACTCAACCCACGGCATAAAGTGGCAAATACCCCGCAAATTTAGTCAAATTGACCCATACCCACAATACAATGCGCGACGCACATAACCCGCCGCACCCGTTGCCCTATGGTCGCCCCCCAAACCCCCCCACCCATAACGCGCACCCACCGCATACGTACGCGTATGCTACTTTACTACGCTATTACAGGGGAAGGGGCAGGCAGCAGCCTATC
>CEAB01063718.1_pt1 | contig 12201 bp, 10 predicted proteins | sample 557651 | NCBI WGS metagenome assembly CEAB01 (sample SAMEA3182046, study PRJEB8094) | gut metagenome | biome: human; feature: gut; material: Stool; isolation source: human stools | place: Canada | collected 2011-11-15
AAGCCGTTAAAACTGGACAAGCACTGCTATGAGGGCCGTACATACGCCGATTTCCTGCAGTTCATGGCTGACAATCCAGATACTCCTGTAGTAGAAATGGATTCTGTCGAGGGCAAGAAAGGCGGGAAGGTGCTGCTGACGATTTTCTTCCGTGATTCTAACTTCATGCTGGCATTTCTGCGGGAAGCCAACACTGCACGCTCGGTCACTGATATTATCAATGGCTTTTATGAAACACTTGGCCCCGACACCTTTTCTGAACTCTTTTCCGTTATTCTCACAGACCGTGGGACGGAGTTTTCCAATCCAACCGCAATCGAACAGGATGCTAATGGGAACCTGCGCTGTCTTGTGTTCTACTGTGACCCAAGCAGCCCTTACGAAAAGGGCGGTATTGAGGTCACGCATGAACTCATTCGACGCATCATTCCTAAGGGCACCCCGTTGGACCAATTTCAGCAAGAAGATATTGATTTGATGATGGACCACATTAACTCCTACAAAAGGAAAAAGCTGAACAATCGGTCTGCACACCAATTGTTCAGCTTTCTCCACGGGAGTGATGTTTTGGCAAAGCTCAATGCTCATTGCATTGAGCCGAACAGCATCGATTTGACACCCAGACTGTTGAAGACGTAACCCTTTAAAATCACACCATCATCCCAGTTGACATATCTCCCACTCAGGGGTGGAAATTATCTTTACAAAAAAGAAAGGAAATTTTCACCTCCGGGTGGTTTGCGCCTTTTTTGCCGTCAACACCTTGTTTGACGCTATCATAGCACTGTTTTTGGATTTTGTCCATCGAATTTGTAAGACTAAGTTCCAGTTTGGAATATTTTCACCGTGACTTCTCGCAAACAGTGGAACTTACTCTTACAAACTGGAACTTACTTTTTCAATTGACCAATTTGGAAAATTCCTGCCTCTTCCCCACTTTCCCGTCACATCCAGATGGCGAACAAACGCAGCAGCGGCTCGAACACGCGGCGCAGTACGCTGCGCTTAGCCCACTCCTCCGCCGTGACGAGACGGCTGTGGTCGACGATCATATCCATATCCTCGAGCAGCGATTCGATCATCGGCGCGCTGTAGACCATCACGCCGCACTCATAGTCGAGCTCAAAGCTGCGGTAGTCCATATTCGCCGAGCCAACAAAGGCTGCTTCGCGGTCGACCATGATGCTTTTTCCGTGCAGAAAGCCAGGGGTATAGCGGTATACCTTTACGCCGTGTTTGATGAGCTCGCCAAAGTACGACTCCGCCACGCAGTCGGCGTACCAGTGGTCAGGCTTGCCCGGCAGCATCAGCCGCACGTCCACGCCCCCGTCGCCCGCGATGCACAATGCACGCATCAGGCTCTCATCGGGGATGAAGTACGGCGTCGTGATATAGAGGAATCGCCGCGCGCCGGAGATCATCTGGAGGAACACATCCTCGGCCGGATTGTCGGGGTTGTTCTGCGGTCCGTCGGTAAACGGCTGGCAGAAGCCCTCGCTTTTGACCGGCGTATGGGGGCGGTAATAGTCGTGCTCGTTGTGCATCACGCCGCCGAGGTTCACACACATGCGGATAAAGCTTGCCGTCAGGCCCCAGGCGCCCTCGCCTTCAAGACATACGCCGCTGTCCTTCCAGTAGCCGAAGCGCTCGATGAGATTGGCGTACTCGTCGGCGATGTTCACGCCGCCGGTATAGGCGACGTCACCGTCGATGCAGGCGATCTTGCGGTGGTCGCGGTAGTTGAAGTGCAGGCGGTTCACATACTCGTGCACGGGGTTGAAGATGAATACCTCGACGCCCACCTCGCGCAGACGGTCGATCGTCTCGCCGGAAAAGCGCTTGATGTTGCCGAAGTCGTCGAAGATGATCTTGACCTCAACCCCCTCGCGCGCCTTGGCGCAGAGGATCTTTTCAAGCTCATCCCAGAGCTTTCCCTCAGCCAGAATGAAGTATTCAAGGAAGATGAAGCGCTCAGCCTTGGCTGCGCGCTCAATGAGATTACGCAGCAAAATCGCGCCCTCGGGCAGGTACGTGACAGAGGTATTCTGATAGAGCTGGAAGTCGCGGCGGCAGAGGTAGTTTGCCGTGCGCGACCAAGCGGGCAGCTGGCGCGTGAGCTTGTCGACGGCGATCTCACTGCGCATGCGCACGCTCTCCGGCTCGTCAGGAAAGCGCTTGGTGTTCTGCGGCAGATGGCGCTTCTGCGCCGCGCCGCCCCAGAGGAACCAGAGAATCATACCCACCGGCGGGGCCAGCAAAAGCAGGATGAACCAGATGAGCTTATAGGAAAGCTCACCTGGTTCATTGTAGATATGCACCGCAAGGAACAGCGCGCCGACCTGTACGACGCCGTAGGCCAGCGCCAGATACTCCTGCATAAAGTAGGAGATGGCGACAACAAAGCTGATCTGCACCGCAAGCAGGACGACGACCAGCATGATCCGCAGCGCCGCAGAAATGCGCCGCTCGCCCTTTTGCTGAATCTGGAATCCCTTCATCGCAGTCTCAGTCCCCTCCTGTTGGCTGTTCCCTGTTTTTGATTTTTTGTTTTCCTCAGTTCTTCTCGTAGCGCTCGTTCTTCTCGTTCAAAAGCTCGGTCTTGATGTCGTAGAGCTTCTGCGAGAGGTCCACATAATAGTTATGCGGGTTATCGAAGCGCTTGACCTCGTCCCAGAGGGTATCGACCTGCTCGGCGCAGTATTTTTTGATCTCCTCGATGCCGGGACGCTTGTAGACGAGCTTGCCTTTCTGGTAGATGGGCACGAGCAGCTCGCGCGCTTCGAAGTGATAGACTTCCTTACGCTTCCACGTGGCGTCGGGGTCGAAGATCTCAAGATTCTGGCTGTCGTCCACGGTCTCGTCGTAGACCGTCAGATAGTCGGCGATGGCCTTGCCGGTGTCGCGGCCATAGAAGCGGTAGAGCTTCTTGAAGTGCGGTGTCGTGATCTTGCCGACGTTCTCGCTGATCTTGATCTTGGGGACGATATTGCCGTCCTTGTCCTCCACTGCGACGAGCTTATAGACGCAGCCGAAGACCGGCTCGCTCTTGGCGGTAATGAGACGCTCGCCGACACCGAAGGCGTCGATCTTCGCATCCTGCATCCAGAGGTCCTGAATGAGGTACTCGTCGAGCGAGTTCGAAACGGTGATGGTGCATTCCGTCCAGCCCGCCTCGTCGAGCATCTTGCGCGCCTTGCGGGAAAGATAGGCGATGTCGCCGCTGTCCAGGCGGATGCCGCACTTTTTGATGCCAAGCGGCTTCAAGACGTCGTTGAACGCTTTGATGGCGTTGGGAATGCCGGACTTTAAGGTATTATAGGTGTCGACAAGCAGGACGGCGTTCTGCGGATAGTATTTGCAGTAGGTCGCGAATGCGTCATATTCGGTGTCGAACATCTGCACCCAGGCGTGGGCCATCGTGCCGAGCGCGGGCGTGCCGTAGAGCTGGTCGGAGATGGTGCAGGCAGTGCCGCAGCAGCCCGCAATATAGGCAGCACGAGCGCCGTCGATGGCGGCGGCGGAGCCCTGCGCGCGGCGGGAACCGAACTCCATCACGGCGTGGCCCTTGGCGGCGCGGACGATGCGGTTGGCCTTGGTGGCGATCAAGCTCTGATGGTTCACGGTCAAAAGCGCGAACGTTTCAAGCAGCTGCGCCTCGATCGCGGGCGCGCGCACGACGACCATCGGCTCTTTCGGGAAGACGGGCGTGCCCTCGGGCACGGCGTAAATGTCGCCGCTGAAGTGGAAGTTTGCAAGATAGTCGAGGAATTCCTCGCAGAAGATACCTCTCCCGCGCAGGTAGTCGATGTCCTGCTGGTCGAAGTGCAGATCCTCGATATAGTCGATCAGCTGGTCAAGACCGGCGGCAATGGCGTACCCGCCTCCGTCTGGCACCGAGCGGAAATAAACGTCGAAATAGGTAATGCGATCCTGGAACCCTGCTTTCAAGTAACCATTGCCCATAGTCAACTCGTAGAAGTCGCAGAGCATGGTCATATTGAGCTTCTGATCGGTTTTCATAGTCACCTCATAGTGTCACGGCGCGGACTGTGCCGCGCCTTGTAATAGGTGCATTATATCCTGCATACCAAAATAAAGCAAGGCTTTCCGCCCTTTTTCCGCTTTTTACTTGACTTTATCCATTGCGTCCCCTATGATAAAGGGACTTTCTAAAGAAACGGAGCATCACAATGGGTGTTATTTTAGGCATTGACATCGGCGGTTCGAGCACGAAGATCGTCGGTCTTGCCCCCGATCTTTCCGTCATCGACATGCTGCGCGTCAAGGCTGACGATCCGCTCACCTCGCTCTACGGCGCGATGGGCAATTTCCTTTCCACACATCATCTCCAGCTCTCCGACATCCGCCACATCGCGCTCACGGGCGTAGGCTCTTCGTATGTCGAGGGCGATATCTACGGCGTGAAGACCATCAAGGTCGAAGAATTCCCCTCTGTCGGCGTGGGCGGCCTTGCCCTCTCGGGCAAGGAGCACGCGGTCGTCGTCAGTATGGGCACGGGCACGTCGTTTCTCTGGGCCAACAAGGGCGGAGAGATCCGTCACCTCATCGGCAGCGGCGTGGGCGGCGGCACGCTCGCGGGCCTCAGCTCGCTCACAACAGGCGTGCACCAGTACGCGCTGATCCGCAAGCTCTGCCAGGACGGCGACCTCAGCCACATCGACCTGACGATGGCCGACCTCTCACGCGATCAGGTGGGCGATCTGCCGCCCGAGGCCACGGCGGCGAACTTTGCCAAGGTCGCCGACGACGCGACGCCGTCGGACAAGATGCTTGGCATTGTCAACCTGGTGCTCCAGTCCATCGGCACAATGTCGGTGCTCGCGTGCAAGTGCTGCGGCACGGACACGGTCGTCCTCACAGGCGCGCTGACGATGCTGCCGCCGGCAAGGGAGACGTTCGAGCTGTTCAAACAGCTCTACCATGTCAATTTTATTATTCCCGAAAACGCGACGTTTGCTACCGCCATCGGCGCGGCGCTGTACAGCGTGAGAGAAAATTGACGAAAACTATTCAAGAAAGTGCCTGCCATCCGGCGGGTACTTTTTATTTTCAAACGCTTGTTCTATTTCGCATTTTATGCTACACTGTTCGTGAAACGAGGTGAACACGATGGACCGCATCATTCTGCACTGCGACTGCAACTGCTTTTACGCCTCCTGCGAGCTTTTGAGCCATCCCGACCTGCGCCAACTTCCCGTCGCGGTCTGCGGCGATCCAACGGAGCGCCACGGCATCATCCTGGCAAAAAATGAACCGGCGAAGCGCTGCGGCGTCAAAACGGCGGAGACCATCTGGAAGGCCAAGCAGAAGTGCCCCGGCCTCGTCCTGCTGCCGCCGCACCATCGGCTCTACGCCGAATACTCGAAAAAAATCAATGCCGTCTACGGCGAGTACACTGACTTAGTCGAGCCGTTCGGCATCGACGAGAGCTGGCTGGATGTGACAAATTCCCTCCACCTCTTCGGCGGGGACGCCAGAGCGCTCGCCGACACGCTGCGAGGCCGCATCAAGCGCGAATTTGGGCTGACGATCTCGGTCGGCGTGTCATTCAACAAGGTGTTCGCCAAGCTCGGCAGCGACTATAAAAAGCCCGATGCCACGACTGTCATCGCACGTGACAACTGGCGCGACATCGTCTTTCCCCTCCCCGTCGGCGATCTTTTGTTCGTCGGCCGCAGCGCACAGGAGCTGCTCGGCCGCTACGGCGTGCGCACGATCGGCGAACTCTCAAAATGCAGCGAGGAAATGCTCGAAACCCTGATGGGCAAAATGGGCTCGCAGCTCTACCGCTATGCCAACGGCCTCGACGACTCCCCCGTCCGCGGAGCGGCGGACCGCGAGCCGATCAAATCCGTTGGCAATTCGACGACGTTCCGCCGCGACCTGACGCGCTGGGATGAGGTGCAAAGCGGCATCTCGCTGCTTTCTGACAGTGTGGCGATGCGCCTGCGGCGCTACGGGCTCTACTGCGGCGGCGTACAGGTCGGCATCAAAAACAGCCGCTTTCAGGTCTTTTCGCGCCAGACGACGCTCGACCACAGCACGCACCTGATGCGCGAGATCAACGATACCGCGCTCCGCCTTGCAAAGGACTTGTGGAAAGCACCCGACCCTATCCGGCTCCTCTCCGTCACGGCGCTGCATCTGACCGAAGAAGCGCAATCCTACCGCCAGCTCGACCTGCTCGGCACGGACGACACACAGCAGGAAAAGCAGGAGGCCGTCGAATCCGCAGTGGACGCCCTGCGCAAAAAATTCGGCCGCGGCGTCATCTCCTACGGTACCGCCGAAGGCACCATCAGCGGCGAAAAAATCGAACGGGATTAAATGCGCCGCAGGCTTTCGCGCCCGCAGGCGCGAAATGATCTTAATCGTAAATTCCGACGACATGTGCGTCGGAATTTACTCTTCTCACTCCGCGCGTGTCGCAGCCGCCCTGCGGGCGGCAAGGCACGAAGCGGAGTGCAATTTTATCGGAGAGACGGCTTCGCCATCTCTCCGATAATCTCAAAAGCGGGGATTCTCTTTGAGAGAATCCCCGCTTTTGAAACGTCAGTTGATGAGCCACTCCGGCCTTGACCGCTTCTTGATGCCCGACACAACCCCCATCGCAGCGAACAGCGTCACGATCGACGAGCCGCCGTAGCTGAAAAACGGCAGCGTCAGTCCGATGACCGGCAGAAGAAATAAGCACATGCCGAGGTTTGCGATCGTCTGGAAGATGAGCATGCCCGCCATGCCGACGCACACAAGACTTTCCATGCGGCTCGGCGCTTCGCGCGCGACAATGAGGCAGCGGACGATGATGGCGAGCAGCAGTACGATGACGAGGAGGCAGCCGATGAAGCCCAGCTCCTCGCCGCAGACGCAGAAGATGAAGTCTGTCTGCCGCTCGGGAAGACTCGACCGGTACAACGACTGCGTCTGCGTGCCGTTGAACAGGCCCTGCCCCGTCAGCTTGCCCGAGCCGAGAGCGAGCATTCCGCGCGTCTGCTGCCAGCCCTTGCCCTCGGGCTGGTAGCTGTGGTCCAGAATGACCTTGATGCGGTCGTACCAGTCGCCGCGCAGGAGATTGAAATTCCACGCAGCAAGGAATCCGCCCACCGCGCCGCCAAGGCCGAGGAAGATCCAACGCAGCGCAAAGCCGCCCGCAAACGCCATGCACACAAAGACGAACAGATACACAAGGCCGCTGCCCGCATCCTTGGAGATCACATAATAAAAGAGGAACATGATCCCCGCGTGCGCCGTGGGCTGGATGACATTGGAAAAGCGCGTGAGGTCCTTCTTCTCCTGCAGCAGCGCAAGCTGGCGCGCCAAGAGGATAATGAACGTGATCTTCACGATCTCGGCGGGCTGAACGGTGATGGGAAAATTCTCCAAAAAGCCGACGCCGAGCCTTTTGCCGATGTCGTTCACGCCGAGCCAGGCGCGGTTGCCGTTTCGCGTCAGGCCAAAGGGCGTGCGCAGCAGCAGAATGAAGCCGAAGTTGAACGCCAGCAGCCACTTCCATTTTTTTCCGACCTCCGACACGTCGATGCTGGAGAGCAGGAAGTAGAGCAGCACGCCCAGCAGCAAGCCAAATCCCTGAATGGCAACATATTTAAAGGTATTGCGGAAATGCGTGGCGCTCGCGATGAGCACCATGCCGTAGAGCGTGGAAACGGTGCACAGCGACAGCAGCACCATATCCGACTGCCGCACCACATCACTTAAAAAATCGCGGAATCTGTTCACAGCCTCACGCTCCCTTCGCACAAAGTTTTCGATGTATTTTAGCACAATTTTACCCGTCTGTAAACGCACATTTCTCCCTCTTTCCGCAGAAAAGGAATTGTAAAGGCCGGCGCGCTGTGCTATACTATTTGGTAATATGGGTGAAAATGGGGTCAAGGAGGCGAAACCATGCAATTTCTGTCGCACAGCACGCAGGAGACCGAGGCGATCGGCGAAGAGCTTGCCCAAAAGCTCCGCGGCGGCGATGTGCTCGCCTTCACGGGCTCGCTCGGCATGGGAAAGACCGCCTTCACGCGCGGTCTTGCGCGCGGCCTTGGCTGCCGCGGACGCGTCACGAGCCCGACGTTCACCATCGTCAACGAGTACGAGGGCAGAACGCCGCTCTTCCATTTTGATATGTACCGCCTCGGCTCGTCGGACGAGCTGTTCGACATCGGCTGGGACGATTATCTCGCCCGCGGCGGCGTCTGTGCCGTCGAGTGGAGCGAGCGCGTCTCCGACGCGCTGCCGGACGACACGATTTACGTCGATATCGCGCGCACAGACGAGCACGAAGACTGGCGCACCATCACGGTCACAGGAGGCAGATTCGCATGAAAATTCTCGCTCTGGAAACATCGGCGAAGAGCGTTTCCTGCGCCGTCGTCGAAGACGGCGCGCCGCTCGCCTCCGCCTATCAGTGCACGGGGCTGACGCACAGCCGGACGCTTCTGCCGATGGTGGATGCGATGCTCAAAAACGCCGATCTGACGCTCGACGATATCAATGCCATCGCCATCGCGGCGGGGCCGGGCTCGTTCACGGGCCTTCGCATCGGCATTGCGGCGGTCAAGGGCCTTGCCTGGGCCGCAGACAAGCCGTGCCTCGGCGTTTCGACGCTCGAGGCCATGGCGCAGAATGCCGCGCACATCGACGGGCTTATCGTCGGCGCGATGGACGCGCGCCGCTCGCAGGTCTATAACGCCGTTTTCGAGGCAAAGGGCGGCGAACTCACGCGCCTGACGCCGGACCGCGCGATCTCGCTCGAAGAGCTCTGCGCGCAGCTTCAAGGCAAGCAGCAGCCCATCACCGTCCTCGGCGACGGCGGCGTGCTGTGCTATCGTTATTTAGAAGAGCACGGCGTCAAGTGCTCGCTCGCGCCCAGTATGCTCCTTTATCAGAGCGCCGTGGGCGTCGGCCTTGCGGCCGAGCGCGCCTATGCGTGCGGCGAGGCCGTGAGCGCGCAGGAGCTTCTCCCCGTTTATCTGCGCCCCGCGCAGGCAGAGCGCCTGAGAAGCTCCAAATTGAACCAGTAAGCAAAAACACATTAAAATATATTTTTTCGGAGGTCAAAGCAATGGAAGCCAAATTCAACGAGAAAGTACACATCATGAACCACCCCCTCGTCGCCCACAAGCTCACCATCATGCGCGATGAAAACACCAGCGTCAAGGATTTCCGCGAGCTCGTGTCCGAGATCGGTATGCTCATCACCTACGAGGCCACGCGCGACCTCCCGCTGACCACCAAGCACATCAAGACCCCCATCTGCGAGATGGACGCCCCCACGCTCGCAGGCAAGAAGTTCGTTGTCGTCCCCATCCTGCGCGCCGGTCTCGGCCTGGTCGACGGCGTGCTGCGCATGGTGCCCTCCGCCCGTGTGGGCCACATCGGCATGTACCGCGATGAAGAGACGCTCGAGCCCCACCCCTACTTCTGCAAGATGCCCAAGGACGTTGCCGAGCGCGACGTGATGATCGTCGACCCGATGCTCGCCACCGGCGGCTCTGCCTGCGAGGCCATCGGCGAGATGGTCAAGCGCGGCTGCAAGCACATCACGCTCATGGTGCTCGTCGCCGCTCCCGAGGGCATCAAGGCCGTTCAGGAGAAGTACCCCGACGTCAACATCTACGCTGGCGCACTCGACGATCACCTCAACGAGCATGGCTACATCGTCCCCGGTCTCGGCGACGCAGGCGACCGCATTTTCGGCACGAAGTAACTTCAATGAAACCGACTTACGTCGCTTTCATTGAGAAAGATTCGCGTCGCTCTGTGCCTCATTGTCTGCACAAGCAGACAATTCGACACTCGCTTTGCGCAAAGAGTAATTTCTGACGCACATGTCGTCAGGAATTACGATTTTAATTGTTTTCCGCCTGCGGGCGGAAAATGGTACGAAGAATCTTCACAATTTTGTCATTGCATTATTGTGTTCCATTCGTTATAATGATTGGGCATTTTCAATAGCACCTTTGCAAATCTGCAAAACCCAATAATTGAGAGGACTGAACAAACAAATGAGTGCATCCAGAGAAAAGAAGAGCCGCCAGGAGAATCTGGCAGGCGGTTATGTCGATCCCCGGACAAAGCGCGAAAAGGACGAGCAGGCGAAGGATCGCCGCAGCAATGCCCTGTATATCGCCATCGCCGTCATCTTCGTGATCGTCGGTATTGTCGTCACGGTCGCCAACTCCAAGGTGATCGAACGCAGCGCCGACGCCGTGACCATCGGCAACGAGACCTACACGGCCGCCGACGTGAGCTACTTCTACAATACCATCTACAACAGCTTCGTCTCCCAGAACTCCTACTATCTGAGCGTTTACGGTCTCGACACCAGCAAGTCGCTCAAGGAGCAGGACTGCCCCGTGACCGATGGCGGCACCTGGTACGACTATTTCCGCGATCAGGCGCTCGAGAGCCTCAAGTCTTACGCCCTGCTCGCGCAGAAGGCTGAGGCTGAAGGCTTTGACGCCAGCGAGGAAGTGGAGCAGTCCGTGCAGGAGACGCTCTCCGATCTGGATGCTTCTGCAGCTTCCGCCGGTTACACCCGCGCGCAGTACATCAAGGCCGTGTGCGGCCCGCTGGTCAACGAGAAGGTCTTCGAGCGCAACATCCGCATGATGGCGCTCGCGCAGGCCTATTCCAGCAGCTATACCGACTCCCTGTCCTACACCGCCGAAGAAGTGCAGGCCGCTTATGACGCCGACCCCAAGAGCTATCAGAGCGCCGACATCGAGTACATCCTCTTCAGCTCCGGCGCCGGCAGCGATGCGACCGACGAGGAGAAGGCCCAGCTTCTTGATGAGGCCAAGCAGAAGGCCGAGACCGCCCTTTCCCGCTACGCGCAGGGCGAGGCGTTCGACGCCATCGGCGAGGATATGGAAGGCTCCTATGCGCATGTCGCCTATGCCGCGAACGGCTCTTCCGACATGCTGACCTGGGCGTTTGACGATGCCCGTCAGGAGGGCGACACCACCGTCGCCGCCTATGGCGAGAAAGGTTATTACGCTGTGCTCTTCCACTCCCGCAGCCGCAACGACTATCACACGGTGTCCGTGCGTCATATCCTTGTTGACAGTGAGGAGAAGGCCAACGAGCTCCTGCAGCAGTACAACGACGGCGAGAAGACCGAGGACGCTTTTGCCGCGCTGGCCGTCGCCAACTCCACCGACTCCAACGCCTCCTCCGGCGGCCTGTACACCGATATCTACCGCGGCCAGATGGTCAGCGAGTTTGAGGATTGGTGCTTCGATCCCTCCCGTCAGGCGGGCGACACCGGCATCGTGCAGACGAGCTATGGCTATCACGTGATGTACTTTGTCAGCACAAATGAGAACCCCTACTGGTACGTTCAGGCGGAGACCTCTCTCAAGAGCAGCGCCTACAACGAGTGGTACGCTGCCATCACCGATGGTGTGGAGGCCGAGCAGCTCAGCGGCATGAAGTACGTCGGGTAAATCTCCCTACTTACGACAAAATAAGCTGCCGGTTTCTGACCGGCAGCTTATTTCTTTTTGATTCTGACTTTTGAGGCGACACTATGGACAATCAGTTTTTACGCACGCAGATGCTGCTCGGCGGCGACGCGATGAATCAGCTACACCGCAGCCATGTGGCCGTGTTCGGCCTTGGCGGCGTGGGCAGCTACGCGGTCGAGGCGCTGGTGCGCTCAGGCGTCGGCGAGCTGACGCTCATCGACGATGACACTGTCAGCCCCACGAATTTGAACCGTCAGCTCGAGGCACTGCACTCCACCGTTGGCCAAAATAAAACCGACGCGCTCGCCGCGCGCTGCCGCGACATCAACCCCGACGTCAGACTGCACCTCATCTGTGCGCGCTACGACGCCGCGCACCGCGAGGACTTCTTCACCGCGCGCTATGACTACATCCTCGACGCGATCGACACGGTGTCGAGCAAGCTCGACCTCATCCAGACGGCGCAGGCTCGAGGCATTCCCATCCTCTCCGCCATGGGCACGGGGAACAAGCTCGACGCCTCGCAGCTATGCATCACGGACATCTCCAAAACGCGCAACTGCTCGCTTGCGCGCGTGATGCGCAAGGAACTGCGCGACCGCGGCGTCAAGCACCTGCGCGTGATCTACTCCCCCGAGCTTCCCGCCAAGCCCGAGGCGCTGGAAGCGCCCCCGCCGGGCCGCCGCAGCGTACCGGCAAG